>Ga0209756_1000673_pt1 | contig 33201 bp, 13 predicted proteins | sample ETNvirenome_6_85_FD_184071 | JGI IMG/M metagenome (GOLD analysis project Ga0209756, IMG submission 184071) | Marine viral communities from the Pacific Ocean - ETNP_6_85 (SPAdes) (version 3) | ecosystem: Environmental > Aquatic > Marine > Oceanic | place: Pacific Ocean | collected 2013-06-19 | reverse complement strand
TTTTGTAGAGTCGAACCCAAAATAGGAGCCGCATTACCCGCCACCACTGCATCGAAAACACCTTCCACTATAGTCAAATCTTCATTCCAGTCAATAAATAGTTCATTGAAAACAATGTTCTTTGAGGAACGCGGGTTCTTGTATTTGTAGGAGTCGCCATTATAAGATCGCGCGATAAAATAGCTTGCATCACCATCGTCATCAAACGAAGGGATAACCACCCGATTTCGATATTCTCCCTCAAAACAATAGCCAACCTTCCAGCGCACGATATCGGCGTCTGTTAAGCCGCGCTTGCGCAAATAGTTTCGTGCATGTCTGCCTGTGGCAGGAATGTTCCGCGAACATAAGGAAATGAACTCGGCAGGTAAATCTACTCTTGGCTTTTCCTCTCGAAACTTTTCTTCTGAGAACAGCGCCTCAAACTTGGTGAAATCAATTCTACCAGACAGGGAGTCCCATTTTTGTAACTGTGTAAACGTTCCACATTTGCGTACAATGCGCCGAATGTTTCTTCCCCGATAATCACAAATCCAACACTTGAAAACATTCTTATCGATGTTCACCGAAAGTTTGCGTTTGTGGTGATTGCATGCAGGGCAGTTAAACAGAAGTTCTTGACGTTGCACATACGCATCGCCCAAAACATCACACAGTATTCTGTTCTTTTCCTTTCTGCTCAAGCGCCCAACCTGCTTTGGCAATTACAATCGCATCTGCCCTGTCGAATGACTCGGGCTTTGGATTACCATACTTTGTATATTCTACATGAAAAGCGGGTTCGGTGTCAAGCAAAAACTGCAATACAACTTCCTTTGCTTTCTTTCCTCGCAATCCTGTGATGCCGGCTTGTTTGCGGGCTGAGGATGCAGCAATATATGTGGGCTCTATTTCAAACAATTCATACAACAACCACGAGACAGTTCCATTAAATCGTTGAAGAGTCGAGAGTGTTTTGGCTGAGGATTTTCCAGACATAAACATATGAAGCGATTGCTCAATATAAATGTATTCTATAGGAAATTGAGATTCCCCACACAAAGTATCATTATTACATTGGTAAGCTTCAAAAATGTCAGTTAGTTTATTTTTGATGACTTCTGCTTTCTCAAAAAAGTTCTTATACTTTCTCAAATCAACAGAATCATAATAAAGCATGTTGCCATCTGCTACGATGGCGAAACCAGTTATGCTCGTTGAAATATCAACGCCAAGGATCATATGTCCAACTTGATTTTAAATGTGAAATCTTGACCCTCTTCTTTGCGAACAGGATCAGCCAATGTCGCAATACCAATTAGGTTCTTATTATCATCATACACTCCAATTTTCGAAATGTATACTTGCCGTTCGAAAGAAGATGAATAATATTGAGCGCTCGAGCTTACAAAGTTAACGACAGTTCTTTCTTTCTCCTCAAAAGAATACGAAGAGGTTGTAACCCAATAATTAACATCAGCTATCTTTGGATCTTCGTCAGCTGCAGCGCTTTCGCTAACATATGTTAAATACGTAGGGTTATTAGAGAAGTTGACTTTCCCTCTCCGTGCATTGGCAAACATTGTTGTTACTTGTGTTTCTGTTGTGCCTTTGAACGACAGAGTAAATGAAACATTCTTATATTTTGTGTCCGCACCATTGTCACTCGTCGTCGCTTGCGTCACATCATCATTTGCACCAGCGCCAAAGAATATCCATGAAGGCGAAGAAGATACAGACGAACCACTCGTAAGAGTAGCCGACTTATCGTTCAATGCCCAGGACCCCGTAAGTAAAATGAATCCTTCATTATATAAAACAACGCCAGCAGTGCTACCTATACCATCTGTGCCGGGGAGGTCTCCGGCAAATCCCTGCGAATTGCCTGAAACTTGAATTAACTCTCCATTTTCTTTAGTGTCTCGTAGCTCGCCAGCTAATGATCCAGTAAAATACCATTTGAGTGATAGGGAGCCAGGTTTGATTTGAGAACCATAAAAGATCGAAGGAATAGAAATCAGATTAATTGTTTGCTGATCTTTAATCACCAAGCCGCTAGATGTCCCAAAATTTATAGACGCAGTGAGTTTATAATGTTCACTCATATATCCATACGAATCTAAAGTTGACTTCAGTGCCCAATAATGACGATACTTTGGCTTGTTGCATGCAACCCAGCCCAGTCGTTCGACAAGATCATCGAGCACCTCCGAGCATTTTTCCTCTGTACCGCACGGTGGTTCATCCGCGCCGCCGCAGGGCGCCCACAAGTCCGGAGCGCCGGCCGGCAGGAGAGAAGGATCGCCAGTCATTAGCAATCCGGCCGGCGCCGCCATATATTCCCTAGTTATAGAAGCAGACATCGGATAACTACTCGACATGACGTCGCCATATTCAAAATCCGTATCATAGTTGCTAGCAGTGGCAATCGTTCTCCAAGTTAAGTTCGTTCCGTCCTTGGTGATAAATGGATATATTAAACCATTATCTACAACTTGGGATGTTACAACACCTACATCGCCCCCAATCTGATGTGGGCCTCCAATAAACCTACCCGTGCTAGCGGATATCCTATCAATATTCAACTCATATAAACTAACATATCCCGCAGTAATCGGTACACTAAGGCCGCCGCCGACTGATGATCCACTGCCGACGTTAAGTGTACCGGAAATATGCGGAATATTATTATAATAAACGTTGCTGTCAAAAATGAAAAACTCACAACTAGGGTGAGCTTTCATTGTGTTTGTGAAGACGTCGTTTGGTCCGAACTTCTTGAGGGACATGTTAGTAGTCCAATCTGACTCGGTATGTTATCTCTTCACCGGGCTTCTTCTCCATGGGTTCTGAAACTTTGGCGACTGCTATCAGTTGATTGCTGGCGTTATAAAGTCCGACGGTTGTTATGAAGGCCCGCGGGGTGTCTGTTGCCTCGTTTTTAACTCGTATTCTGCTGCCCGTCGTATAAGTTGGGTTTAAACTATAGTTGAATTTAGAGGAGGGCGCCCTACAGAAGTAGATTGTAGAGTTAATCTCGACACTATTATTAAACGACAAGTTGGAAATTCTATGTCTAATAGCATCTGCCGATGCCGTGATAGGCAAATCGCTCCAAGCACCGGTAATGCCCGCTACAAAGCCGCTGGAGGAATAAAATAGATCGTTTATAGTGGCCACACCCGCGCCGAAGGCGGACGCTGTTATTGCAACTATGCCGAGATTGTAGAAAACTGCCCCAAAGGCGGATGCTGTTTTTGGGCTCTCATAGAGAAGCCCCCAGTCGCCTGTGGCGCCTTCTGCTGTATATCCCAATTGGGATGCAGACGCATCCGTAAGAGTGCGCGCACTGCCGCCGTCTCCAAAAGGAGTCGCCCAGGAACCCGTCCCCAAAGTGATGCTAAAAGAACCTTTTTTGATAGAATCTTTGACGAGAAGGCGGGAAAAGTTAAGGAAGAAAACCTCCTTCATTTGTCCGTCATCGTCTGCAGTAACTAAATCATTTTCGAAAACATCAATGCCACCAGTAAGATCATAGCCCAACGCAATCTGTGCGCATTGGGAATACATATTGATCTTTTTTCCGTTCTGTGGATTGCCCGATGAGCTTAAGGGCGAGTTATCCGAATATCCCACAGTGATATCAAAAATGTGATTTGAAGACGAGCTTAAATAAGGATAATCATATACAGATTGGAACATGCCATGAGTATAGTTCTTAGTATTGGTGGCCGTGTCAGTCGCCCCACCAAATTCTACATAAGTCCCGCTAATAATCGAACCAGTTAAAGGAATTGCCTCGTGAAGCAAAGTCCTTGTTGTTGATACATCGGTACTAGGGTTTAGTGTTTCGTAAATGTTTGCCATTCTTTCTCCTAAGTATTACGCGTCACGCCTAATAAGCGTAAGTGGAATGTTTAACGATGCTCCCGACCTGGTGCCTGTTATTTCTATGGAAGTGTCGATGGTCGAAAAAGTTTGAACGCCTCCGAATCCTGTCGGAGTTGTACCTGTTTGGCCAAATTTTGTCCAACGTGAATCACTCGGACCATCCATAGTTGTCTGCAACTCGGGGGGCACTGTTACATTAAGCGATGTCATGCTTCCAACCACCCCAAGACATTGAACCAAGGTTGCTGTATCCCGGGCCCCGGCGCCGCTAGCTATGAAAACGCCTGCCTTTGACATGTCAATTTTCGTAGTCCTGAATCCGGGCCTGTCTCCCGGGATAACGGAAGTGCGCGTTACCAAAGTAGGGGGTGAACCATCAATTTCACCATCAGCGTTGGTCTTATAATTAACACTACCGGGGGCGCTCATTATAGATGAAATAAAATTATTATCATATGAAACGGTCGCATTTAGATCAAGTAGGTGTGTGCTCGCTATATAATTTTCTAGATTTGCGCTGGTCATTAGAACATCGGCATTATCGATGCCAGATTCTATTGTTATCATTTTTCCGCCAGCACGTCGACCAGAGAGGAGATTATAATCGTCAGAGTTCCAAGAGGAGTCATCCTTCAGTGTTGTAGCTGTCTGTGAATTAACAGCAACATAAACTACATTATTTTTCTTCGCGACAGTGTTGGTGCCCCATTCGCCATTATTGAATAGCATATCTGGCAGGTAATAAAGATTAAGATTCCTATTGGACATTAATCCATACTTTAAAGCAGGCCCCTCAGTGAAGGCCTCAAAAACTGGAGTTTGTAGGATTTCTAGATCGGCATAGGAACTGCCAGAGGGGTGATCTAGATCGTAAAGCGCGTAATTTATTTCGTCATCGCCAAATGCATATTTTGAGATTTGAAATTTACCCTCAGCCAATAATTTGCGCCCCGTGTCTGTTAATACGGCGTCTAAAAGAATATCGCCTGAGTTGTCTAAATAAGCCATTTATATACCTCTCTCATCTAAATAGTTATGGTTTTGTTTAATTACTATCATACTCGTATTTATACGTAACATTTAAATCTATTTTTTTGCCGGTCTTTTTAGAAGTTAAACGAATCTTGAACGTCTTCTCCCAAATTAAATCGCTAGCATCGCCCAGTGTCATATTAAGCAATTGTTCATTGGCGGGCGCTTCGTAGTTGACGATGCTGTCATTAAAAACTATTTGGGACATATTTGGTTGCAATTGAATTAGCTTTTTAAATGGAATTGATGGATTTACAAAAATATCTTCTCTTAAATCTTCTTCAAATAATATATCAAAGTTTGAATAAATATAACCACCATCATCAATTAGTTCCGCTTCATAAATTTCGGACAAATGACCTGGCATTAAGTTTTCATTAAGTACCCTAAACACATAATAATATTTTTGATTGGTTTTTATCATATCATAAAATATTGCATATGGTAAGGTATATCTCGAATCTTTAATTTTTAGGTCAATTGTGCTTACTAAATTATTATCAAAATCCTCAAATCCGCCAGGTTTTTCGCTTATGCGATATACTTCTACATACCTTTCTTGAGAAACAGATTCATACGGCAAAAAGTCAGTATCCAAGAGATCTCTAGCGTTTAAGTAATCTATTTTTAAGGCCTCATCCGCAGACGATATGATACTTGGATATTCTTCTTCAACAAATGTTTCGTATTCAACATCATAGCCAATAGTTTGCGAAGCATCCACAAGTTGAAAAGGTTCTACACCAAGTTGATTGGTGGGGTTATCTAACACTTTAAGCGTTTTACTATCAATGGGTACTTCAAACAACTGCAAAGAAGGTTCCGCATTGATATAAAAATCCGCCAAGTAGGGGGTGAAAGGGCTGTCTTCTGTGGTAATTGTAAGTATCGATGAGGGGAGGCCTGTTTCCTCATCTTCTATGGGGGTGCTCCACAGCGGATCGGCCGCCAAACCCGTGTCGGGATCATAGAATTCAACACACCAACTCTCGAAATTACCGGCCTCGTCTAAAATCTCATTTATCACCCTTGTAAGTCGCAAATCTGATGTTTGGTATTTTACACCTACGGATAGAACGTACGCGTAAATATTATACGTATAATCTTTGTCATATTTTATTTGTGAATCGAAGAAATTTATGCGCTCCACCATGGACGTCTCGGTCTCCGTCTCAAACATTATACTATTGATAATCCAATAGTTTTGTAATACATTCTGCGTTTGTGCGTCCCCTGTAGGGGGGCCTCCTATTTTTTCAATTCTATAGGCGAGGATCTCGTTGTGTTTTGAAGGAAAATTATATAATTCACCTAAGGTGTCGATATTAAAATTACTAGTATCGCTCACAAATTCTACTGCATCTTCAATGACTCCCAAGACCGCATCGGAATTTAGATATCGATAAGTACCGCTCTTGTCGATAGCGGCCTCTCTATGTATGGTCTTTTCACCCACAAAATATTCATTGTCGGAAGTTGAAATATAATTTTCATACGCATAACTTAATAAACCAAAATAATCTACTGTTCTGAGTGGTGTATTTTGAGCCGTCTTAACTGTGCTATCTATATCGCTATCGAGGGACGCCGATTGATAATCTAATGATAAAACATATTCCTTCTCCTCGGGAATTAAAGAAGTTGACTCGTTATTAAACACCTCTTTTAAGCTTTTAAGAAATTTTGAAGAAAAGTTATTATCTACAATCGATATTCCGAAAGGCATCGCTGCAGCAACGTCACCAGTACCGGGATCGACTGCAGTATCAAACTTCGGAAAATTAATATTAATATAATATGGAAATAAAGACTTAGTGTTTTCCATGTCATCAAAAGTGTTTTTGGGGGTACCGTACCATATTGAATATTGATCAAAGTATATATTTTGCAACATATTCTCAGTATCTACCCGTGTAGAGGCAGAAAGATAGGTTAATGGCACCGATTGAGAAAGATATCCATGCAAATCATGATCTGGAATTCCTTCTTCCGCGGTGAGCGCTCCAAAACATCCGTCTCCTGGGTCGGGGTAACTGATGGTAAAGGATGGTGCTGGCACCCAACAAGTATTAACATCGGACAGCAATGTGTCAAGACCTCCGGCGGTGCCCTCCAAGCTAACAAAGTTATGCATGGTTTGATCGAATACTCTGGCCTCAGGCGCAGTATCTTCCGATAAGAATTCTATTTCGTCTTCTTGCGCGGTACCAACATCAGTCGAGGTCACACCATTAAACATTTCGATGACGTACATGTTCGGTATAAGAAGTTCTGAATCTAAATCGGTGGTGTAATCTTGATACTCTCTTAAATAATGATTATAATCATAAGTGATTTGTGAAATGCTCTCGACTAAATTTCCGTCTACTAGCGAATTCACTTCTTGCTTGGTATATGGCAATCCTGTTTCAAACCAATAGTCATCCCAAACAGATTCGTTATAAATTGCACGATAAGAGACATCGCCAAATGTACCACCCATAAGAATAGCGTGCCAATGGTTATCATTCGTTACTTGGCTATTGTCGCCATATAACCTAATGGGAAATTTAAAAGTAGGAATAGCAACATCATCTGAAACTGGGACGGGGGGGATGTATGGATCACCGCCGGGGCCCGAACGATAGGTTCTATCAAGAGCCGGATTTACAAGATCTAAATAATTAAATTCTTTCCACTCAACATCTTCTCCGGTTGTGGTCGTAGTACTGTCGTCTCCGCTTTCTGTACCATCAACACTTACAATTTCCCAAAACCCACCCAAATTGGTTCTCATGGTGTCCGAAGAACCAGAAAATAGATTTAAATCGATTATTTTTGCGGTCTTTTCTACGGCTGACATTTATTTTTCCTTTAATAAGTAGTTTTAGTAGAAGTGGTTGCAACAGAAAGTGTTTGAGTTTCTTCTTTCTGACCTTCTTCAAATGCACTAAACAATCTTACATCTACGGTGGGTTGTTTGATTTTCTTAAAAGTAAATTGTGATTCTACAATGGCGGCGGCGATTATCTCAATCAAGGAATTGATGGAGGTCTCTAAAGAATCCTCGATGTCGACTTCGTCTCCACCAAATTTAGCCCGCAGGCCGTCGATCTCAGCATCATCAAGCTCAACCTGGAACGCCCAAGTATGGGAGGATCCTCCACTACCTGCCTCGCCACTGTGAGGATCATACACCGTGAGTGCGTCATGATGATAGATCGTGTGATAAAGATTGACCGCAGTGCCCTCATCATCAATGCGATCATAATATATACCGACTTTTCCCGTTCCTAAGTTGTCCGTCAAACTCCAGTCGTTTGTGGTTTCAAGGTTCCACGGTGATGTTAAAAACCCCGTATCTGGGGCGATAGAATCTATGTCATCAAAAATGTATTGAGAGCCGTCGCCAGCGACAATCCCGGTAAATCCGGATAGATCGGTGACCATATCTGGTCCCTCACAGGTGCCCTTGTCCGTAACATTAAGAACATAGGTGCCGACGTCGACGTCGGACATGTCATGGTCATAAAGACATGCACAGACGGAACTTGGGCCCTCGGGATCCCAAGGATCAGTGCCATCAAACGCGGGGTAATCGAAGACTTTGGCGCCATTGTATGCCATGGTGAAATAGGATTCCCCGGGGAGGAAGTCGCCAACCCCAGCAAGGTCGTCCCAGATGGCATGTATCTCGTCCTGGGCGCCGGAACAGTCAAAACACTCTTCACAGTCGGCGACAGATGTAATATCGGTGTAGTCCATTTTTATATTTAGTTCGCCATGCGCCTGGCCATGGCCGACGCTAATATGATATAATTATTATCATCTTTTGCTTTTTGTTCTTGGAGTGCTTTTGCTTCTGGTCGCGACATTGCTGGATCTAAATTATAGAAAGATCCTTCAACATCGACAAATTTATCCGTAGCACTAACAAGTTCGCCTTTTTTGCCTTTAAGGTCATCCTCTATATTGGGATTATTCATCATAGTATCGTCCGTATCTGTTAAAAGGTCGAGTTCTCCTCGGGATACTATACAGTCAGTTGCCAACAACAATTCGATGGCGGCGCCTTTTAAAGTGGTGTTTGTATTAACCCCATTACCGAGTGCATCTAATCGAGAATAAATAAGATATTTACTGCGCTGTGTTGTTTTGTTAATAATATTGCCGCCGATATTAACGGATTGATTTCTTCGACTAGAGGTGCTGCCATTGACCATTTTAGATTCTCTGCGGTCATGGCGAGATTTTGCCTTTGTTTGTTTGGATGTTTTATATGTTGCCATTATGTTTTCTCCTATGACGTTGATGCTATCCGTCACCACCGACGCCGATGTCGACCTCTTCGGTGGGTTTCTCCCAGTAAACAGTTGCCCCCGAGCCGCCGGCATCCTCAGACCCGAAGAAGACCGAGTTTCCCTCATCGTCGAGATCGCCAGGATCTAAATCAGCTGTCTCTGCATCTGTCATTTCCTGCCAGCTTCCATCCGGCGTTGTCCACTTGTATCGCGAGAAATATAGTGTACAGTTGCCGGTGTTCCAAGCAAGTCCAGTCACTACATATTTCTCACTAGGATTGCGGTCTTCGAGAGTATCGATATCGAATCCTCGAGGAACATAAAATCTCAGACTCTCGCTCGTGAATGCCGGCAGAGTAAGGGATTTTTCCGCATCTTCCCCCGCCTGAAAAAACTCTTTAATCAACGGTTGAAAAATATTCCAATAAGCATCATCTGGGTCTTCGAAGAAGGTATCTACTTCGCTCCAGATCGAGAGGTCCCAACCAAACTCATTTTTGAATTTATTCCAGATGGACAGCCCATCTGTGAGGGAATTCCAGGCCCAACCAATCTTGTCGTCAAATCTGTCGACAAGAACCCATTCATCCGGGCCCGCGGATTCGGGTGCCGGCTTTTCTTCCGGCTCATCGGTCTCCCACTCCTCTGTGTGCACCAAATCGCACATGGTGCCTTCGGGATTTTCATATACAGGAACCTCTCCGATATCTTGAGTGCAAGTAAATTCTTTAGATATTTCGTAGCCCTCCGGAAAGCTTTCTTCTGTTTCGATGTCATTGACTAACCCTGTAAGTGCCACGAATGCCTCGTAAAATATTTGAAGCTGGGTCAGGGTGCCTGTCGTTGGACTAATTGCGCTGGCCATTGTTTGCGTAGCTAAAGCGATTAAATCCATATCCCCATCAAAGGTACCCTCCAGCAGATCTAAATACAGATAATAAACGGCCGCGGCCATCACCCATGGAGAGGTTGCAAGGTCTGGCCACTCCTCAGTGGCCCAGGTTATGAAATAGTCATTGAAGACCCCATCTACACTGCTGTAAGCACAAGCTTCTGTGGCGGCATCGTAATAAGCTTGAAAATCTGTCGAAAATGTACCGAAGACGTCTATTATGGCCTGGAAGATTTCAAGTGTATTATCTTCTATGGTTACAGTGGCAATATATTCCAAACGAGTAGAGGTCCCCACTTCATCGATACGCTGAACGTCTTCCCCCATTAAATCTTGAAATTCAAAACACATTAAACCATAATCACCTAAAGCGGAATCAGCCCCTGAGGTTTCGGGGACTAAATCAAAATTTCGCAATACCAAAAATGATTTTGCTGTACATTCAGATAGCTGGCGGCCAGCGACGTCTTTGGCCTCCTCCAGTGTCATCCCACTAGTATCGAAATCAACCTCAAACGATTGAGCATACTCATAATATCCTACAACGTCCGTATCACCATAATAGGTGTGTTCAACATATTGAAGCTCTGGGTATCCTTCATCATAGTTGTATTTCGCAACCATATCTATGAGAGGGGTCAGCGCGCCGGCCATTTCAATTAACGTTCCAAAAGGGTCAACACTTAACGTCGTATATTGTCTTTCGAGCTTTACTTCACTTAGTTGATATCCGAGATTAAATACGCCTTCACCCCATATCTCCTTTACCTTGTTGATGTCCATGCTGCCCAATATGGCCGCATTAGATGTGAAAGTTTGTGCTTTTTCGTAATCAAAGAAAAAGAAGCCATAGTTTGCGCCAACCATCTCTGCGCTCCCAAGAGTGCCGGCGCCGACGCCTACGGTAGTATGGTAATGTAGCAATTGTCGATCAAACGTGAAGTTAGATACTAATTCGCACGGATCCGTGCAACCACTTTCTCCGCAAACTTCCGAGGTGTCTATTCCTTCAAAAGATGTGAATCCGTATTCACGGTCATCAATAATTTTTGAGTTAGAAACCACCTTTTTATACACTTGTTCATCAAGCTCGATGACACTATTGGCGGTGTAAATCTTCTTTCTATATTTAAGATAAACTTGGCCCGGCGTAGTTGCACTGGTTTTGCTTGGGAAAGCCCTTCTAAATTCGTTTAACTTAGGCAAAAGCTCCACATCGTTGCCATATATTTCAAGTAAATAAGATATATTATCTAAAACATCTTTTAAGTGGCTATCTGTCTCCGATTGTTCTTGATATTCTGCCACTAAATCTTGAAAAGATTCAACAATCTCTTCATGGGTTATTTTGTTAGATTTGTAATATAAACTTGTAATTGCTTGAAGGGGGACATCAGCATAGGCCGCATCGTTCGCGTCCACCCAAATAGTTTCTGTTGGATCGGGAATGCTGCCACCGTCCATGACTTGTTCATACGCTATATCGCTAATTTCAGTTTTTAAGAATTCTTCCCAATGATCATCTATAGCGACAGGATAGCCGGGAGCGACGGGGTTCCAATAATCTTCCGTTAGATCTTCGGAAGTAGAAAAAGCATATACATAAAGATTAGAAAGATCTCCCCATGTGTCGCCGGCGGGGAACACATTATCTCCCTCTGCCATAATATATTTTATTATTCTATTTCCTTCTGAATCATACAGCAACGTTTGAGAGTTAAGCATTGCATCTTTATCGATAAGAAATATATTACTTCCGTCGTCGCGAACTAAATCAAAAACGAACTGATTGTCTTCTAAAAGAGTGTCAGACCACATCCAATAGAAATTAAGTTTTTTTATTTGCTCCTCAAGTGTTATATCATCGGTAAATATTGATGCATCAACATTCACATTCAGATTAACTGTCATCCGCGCATCGCCGGTGTCTACTTCGCCGATTAGGATGGAAAAAATGTATGGGGTTGGAAGATACCGGCCAAAATTGGCTATTATGTCACCTTCATAAATTAAGTTTGACATATGTCAGGCTCCGTAACATTTCCATAAATATCATAATAGACAGCATCTTTAGACACCGTTTCGCAATCGAAGTCAAAATCGATGTAATATCCTTTCTTACTAAACACTTGCGACCCCGCGCATGCGGCGGCCTGGTTTACAGAGCCATCGGTTAAAACATCAAAATAATACTCCACACTACCGGTTGTCAAATTTTGTTCTTCATTATCTATCGGTGTTTCTGATACCATGAATCCGTTTTCAATTTGGGGTATTTTTTTCTCGAAATACTTTCTTTGTAAAGTGGGACTGTATCGCTCGCGGTTGAGGTATGGGGCGCCCTTGCTACCGCTAATAACCTCGAACACTTCTATATCAAAATTTTCAGTGAGTAATTGTGTGTTAATCTCATCAAAATATATTATAGGATCGTTCATTTCTAGCTGTATCACTTTATTATCAGCAAAAAATGCGCTTTGATCAACAAAATCTCTCGCACTTTCAACATTATAATCAAACTCGGGGTCTGTGACTTTCAAAGTATAAATCGCTTTAATATTTATTTGAGGCGTTCTAGAATTAACCAAAGCACCGGGCATATCTGGTCTATCGAAAGAATAATCTGTTTTATAAACAGATGAAGAAATTTTATTCTTCATCATTAATACTTGCCATGCAGGTGCCGAATCTTTTGGTCCTTCCAAAAAAGCATCCCCTATGACAGCATTAAATTTAAAAATATCCGGCTCTGGTGTGACCTTAAACGCTGTGGCGGTAGTATCAAGAAAATTGATCGTTTCGGTTTCAAGTTCATTAATTGACGCTTCTATATCTCTAAACACCGTCACAGTTTCAGAATATACTGTGTCTTCTTTTATGCGGTCATTTATCTTATTTTGATTAATCGGACGGGTGGGACCACCAACATAATACTTTGTATCGTACAGAATGTTGTTGTCAAAAAATGCATAATAAGTTGGTTTAAAACTTCCTATAGAGAGCAAATACCGCCCATAAGAAGTCAACTTAAAATCAATAACTTGTTCTTTTTTGTCGAGAAATTTTGCCATTTTTAATCGTCTTCTTCCTCACTATAAGTATCATTCTTATATAAAACTTGCACATCCATTTTCGCCATTTCAACAATAGAAATATAATCATACGGCCAATTAAATTTTGGCTCATATTGCGGCATGCTTTCTTCTATGGGGGTCACAGAGGTAACGGTATTACCACCAGTAGCGGTGCCGGTTGCAGTCCGTTGACTAACATTCTGTTTATTGTTAGAAGGATTGTTAGCGAAGACACCATCCACTGGCACCGCCTCGGTCGCTTGTGCAACAATCTTATCATAGTAATCGCTCGTGCCACGTTGTTTTATTTTAAACACCATCCAACGAAGATTTTCATTTTCTAATATAGATGGATCAAGAAGTTCACTCTCTGTTAAATCGTGCGATATACTATAATTTTCAAATGATAGTTTTTTATAATTTCTTGGCGCAAGCCCTTGCCAAATATAAGAAAGATCGTCTCTATCTAACTCATATTCAAATTCAAATAAATACATCACCACAGGACTGATGTCTGGGTTGTTAAGAAAATCAAATTGCGGAGGTAATACATAATGTTGCATTTGTTGAACCAGCTTTCTAATCGAATTGCCGGCGGCGTCCAATGAATCTCCTGTGTCACTGCCTACGGTCATAGCAGCTTCAATCCTTTCAATCGGAATGCTAATGAATTTTTTCATTTCAGAAGCTTCAACACTAGGAATTAAAGTTGGATCGCTTTCTATTATATTGTCCGTTATATATGGAACCGCCACGATGGCTTCTTTAATAACCTGTTTTGATGCTAATTCTCCGAGTTTTACCTTTCTCTTATCTCGTTCAAATCCCATTAACTGTGTGAGGGATTTCATTTTTTTATGTAGTTGTTTACCTAAACCACCAGCATTATTGTTATTATATACCGTGTCATTAGTGATAACGTCATAATGATATTTCAGCCATTGTTTGGGGATATTTCCTATCTCAACCGTAACTCCCTCTTTTGGAATCGTGCCAAATTGATGCCATATACCTCGAGTTACTGAAGCGGATCCATATGTTGGCAGCGTCAGGGTGCTGTCTGAGTTTGAAATGGGGCGAATTCCCGTGTCACTGAAGTTTAGCATTGGCGTCTCAAACTTGGATTGAAGCACCCAGCGGGAAGCGACAGGCACACCCTCCTCGTCAAGTTTCGGCTCAATTCCAAACAAATTCCAGCTAGCGCTTATTTGCATCGCATTAAAGTTAATATTGTCCCCTCCATAAAATGGGCCCGGGTCATTTGTGCCACTGCATGCTGCCGGAATGAGCGCATTCTTTGTCATTCCATCTGAGGGATCATAAATGGCCCCGCCGGGATCTACGCGCCAATAAGTAGCACTCACCTCGGACAATATTCTTTCAGCGCTGTAATCTACGCCCGGTTCCGGCCTAAAAACAAAATCAACCCAGGCTTCTCCATAGTAATAAGGGGGTGTATAATTCCAATTATAACCATTACAGAGATCTTTTACACCATAAGAATCGCCTTGTTGTACAATAGATGCTGTGATCACAGCACCTGTCCATGCTGGGCGTCCTGAAATGGGAGGACCAAATGAAGTGGGGCGGCTACACATCATAAACGCGGGTTTAAAACTCGGGTGTTGCCCGGGATCTTGTGGTAGAGGGTAATAACCAGACATTGTTAAAACGGTGCCCGCGGAGCCACTATAAGCTTGGGCGCCCAACCTTGTATATCCATCGAAATTGCCAATTGAACTAGATTCATATGTATAAGTTCTAGGGCCTTTAAAGGGGCGCTTCATTGTGCATCGGCCGCCATAAACCTCATTTGGTTCAAATCGCATGTCCTTTCTCAAATAGCCACCCTTTAGTGTCGAAAATTCTCTATTTTTTAGGAAAAAGTTGGCCACTTCTCCATAATAGTTTTTAGCCATCATAGAGTATATTCCGTCTGTCTCTCCGACGAAAGAAGCGGTTACATCCAAACTAACGGATGGGTGTGGTTCGCAATCAAGAAAGGGAATATCTTTGATGTACGACTCTGGTTCAATTATTGCTTCGAACGGCATCCTGTAGCTGCATGCGGCGCCTCCATGATAACCCTCGGGTGCATCATCGGCCGTGCTGGCATTATGGTGGAGCAATCCCCAATTATCAGTAGTTTTACTTGATGCGGTGAGGGGAAAGGTTTTGAACTTTGTAGAATCTAAGAAAATGGGATAGTCAACCGCGCATCCTGCCTTGATAGTATTATACATGATACCTGGTGCAAACAGCGCCTGGGCTAGTGGCCTTAATAAAGAGCCGGATGTATTTATTAACGCATCTCCTCTTTTAATGGCGGCGCCGCGGGCTTTTCCAACAAGACCGTCAGAAAAAGATCTTGAAAATTGACTAACCAAATCAAGAGTTCTTTGCGCTGGATAACAGCCCTTATAAGGATTAAATCTTATGGCTCCACTCATTACGATTCTTATTTGTTTGGCACCCAATCCCTTACTAGAGATTTTATCGTAATCCACATCCATGATTTCAGAGTTAGAATAATCTTTATAAAAGCTAGCTTGTGAGCTATTCAAGGAAGTTCCCGGGATTTCGAAAGTATCTATCTGACCGAGGGGGCCATATTCTATTATATCTTCTACATGTTCGCTTATTCTATATTCTGGTATTATAGAATAATCTTTGGCTAATAATTTCAAATCATACCTAAAATCATCATATTTGTTAAACCACGGATTTGAAGCAGTCGCTTCAAAGAGGGGTGTAGAGTCAGTTTTAGTAATTCTTCCCGCTAGCGTATTAGCTTCCCAAAGCGCTTCGCCAGCATATGGTTCTGGGGCTCTCGTCATTGAAGCAGAGTTAAATTCTCCGGCGCCCCATTGGCGATCTACAGCGACATTGATAGCAGTAAATTTCCATGGACCTTGTGCGCCTTTTGGAGTTGTGAGCATATGCTTACGTTCCATCAGCGCGCCTGGGGCCAATACTTCATATTTGTTTTCTAGTGGGTGGGCACCGGGAGTGTTCCAATAGAAGTTATAGTTATTCTGAAATTCTCCAGCGGCGCCGGAGATCTCTAAGCCGTCATCAGTCGCTGAAGATGAATTCCACCTTGGGCTCGGTAGAGTTGTTCGTGTTCGTGTCAAAAAATTCTCCTGAGCATCGTAAAGCAAGCAACTTTGTGAAACTGATCTGCTAAACGAGTTTCGAATCGTACCTCCTACTGTTGCGCGAGAATCTGTGCCTATGCGAGCGTCCCTCCAAAACTTGTTATCATAATCTGTCCTAGTGGTGGTGGTGGCATAAAATTCATTATAATAAGATGGATATACCCCTTGTGTATAAAGAATGGCTTTTAAATTATATCCTGGGCCGCTAGCAACGGATAACATATGATCATATGGAGTTACGATTTCGCTTAGAGAAATATCAAAATAGTTATCCAAAGCCACATTATTAAAAAAGATTCTTTCATTATTATCTGTTATCTCAGCTATAGTTCGGGGGGCGCCCGGGGCACGAACGCCAACTGCAGCAGGGCGGCCTTTTGTTGATACAGGCATTAGGCGATATGAAGTTAGTGCATCTTTCCCAGGAATTCTAGCAAATACTAATGTATTATTAGCGTTTTCAGAAACTAAAATTGGATTATCACCCTGGCGAAATGCTTTCCAGTTCCACCCATAGGCATCGCCACGACGAGCCATCAAGAGATTAAAATAATTTGCCGCCGATCCCGTAACCAAATTTTGGTCTGCGGCTGTAAAAGTTTGAATTAGTTCAGAATTAAAATATGATGTATTATCAGAAGCGGTGGGGAATCCGACTATGTTGGATGTTGAACTCGTTACTGCATCAAGAGTCAAAATATTTAATCTTGATGTTGGCTGGTAGGCACCGGCGGTTGTATCTATGGGACTTCCTGTGATGTATTGGAAATATTCTACATACCCTGTAGAGCCGGAAAAAAGTTTATCCGGAAACCCTAAACCAGTATCCGCATAACGATAAAATCTCACAGCCGAAGAAGATATCAAAGACGCAGTAAACCAAGAATATTGTCTATCAGACCTAGGAATGGCATGAGTTACATACGCATTATCATATTGTGAGCCACTAGAGTATCCGGCATCATCCGCATATGCCGTTGAAGAAGATTTAATAACCATCAATCTATTGCGATTGGTTTTTTGGAAGCTGGGTAACTGATTATAAGTTTGACCTATTGGCGCCGTTTCAAATATTGAATCTCGGCCAAATCTTGCCGAGTGGCGTGCTAACAATCCTATTAAACCATAATCTTTGCCATGGATATCAGAAATACGTATACCTGGCACTCCGGCGCCTGTGGGCTCGGAGATAGTGCCGCTGGCCGGCTGCCATGGCCTCAAAAGAGAAAGGTTGCGAAATGAAGTTACATTATAAGCTGAATATTCTGATCCGCGGAAATCCAAGAAGCCGCGCGACATCACGTCCGCACCGCCAGGCGCAGCAAATCGTCCAGTAATAATAGATTTGTTATTAGAACCAGTAAGCTCAACCGGAGCATATGCCAAAGTACCCCAATCAAAGTGTGATTCCTCTGTGCGTCGCATCGCGGGGAAAAAGCTTATAACATTTGTAGACGCTGATGGAACTCCAGTCGCAAGATTAGCAATTGGTGTTGGGAGTGGTGGCTGATACTCCGCAAAATGTCGAGGATTAGCAAATGCTCCCACTGTTTGTATAATTTGATAATTCTGATCATAGTTTCCTAATATCGTTGATCCAGTCCGATGTCGAATATTTTTAATATTCACAGGCCGCTTGGCGGTAAAATCGCGATAATATATAGCTTTCTGTGAGCCAGTCATTGGATATGGAAGTGCATATTTATCATTAGCTTCTGGCCATGGGTAATCAGCACCAGCAAGACCAATCCCGCCAGTTACACCGGGGCATTTGCCAAGAAGAAGCTTCCATGCCTCTGGGCGGGTGAGGTAAGTGTCTAATGTTGGACCACTATTTATCGCAATATGCCTTGATTGATGGCCCCCCACAGCATAATTGGTGAAGGGGCCCTGCATGGGGACTTCGTTATCGGGACCATATACATCATTGTGAAGATTCACTACGTCCAAGCCGGTGCCGACCTTCTCGGATACTAACCTACTATATCCCGTTGTAACCGACGAACTCATTATATTAAATGGGAAGGCGATGGTAGATTTCAGATTAGAATATCCAGCACCATTCTCCCAGTCACGGCCGTGATTGACTTTAAATACTCTTCTTATTTTTCTGCCCGGGACAGCTAAATTTTGATTTAAGGTAACTCCGTCTAAAGCGTATAACGCCACTCCCCCTACCACATCATCATTTGTAAATGCCACTAAAGTGTTTAACGGAACAAAAACATTAGCATCACGATTAACCGGGCCCGCGGGATATAACGCATTATAGATAAACTCTAAGTTTTTCTTTTGCGTACCTGGTGACCGACCAGAGTTTTGCCCCCCTCCGCGTGGTTGAGTGTAAGTGGTGGTGAAATTGACGCTTGAGATATTGGCCTGGTTGCCGCGTTGATAAACATTTCCGGCGGCATCGCTTTCGGCGTGAGTCATATCTCCTCTGTTGGGAACAGTAGCCACGCGGGTGCTTCTATCGTTATTTCGCTGTTTGTCAATGATTAAAGCTTCTGCGGGAACCGAAGCGCGGGGGCCGCCGCCTTGATCGCTACTCATTTCCGGCACTTCGGTGGGATCCGCATATGTTTGTTGGAACCCCGGGTTGCTATTTGTGTCTATATTATTGTCCCCAGTGGTCTCATCAGTCGTTAAGTCGTAAAGTGTACCGCCACCCTTATTAAAAGTTTTTTTATCGGGCTTTCCGGCGGGGACTCCACCAACTTCCTCATCCTTCGGGCCGGCACTTATAACCGCAATAAGATTGGGCTCTTTAAATTCAAGCGTTGGGAACTTATTCCAATATTTATTTCTTTCGAGAGCGTGGCTTTCGATAGTATTATAAGCATCTCCTGTAAAGTCGCCGGTAGCTGGTATTAATTGTCCAATAATTTCTGCGATGGCGTCGTCAAACCACTTGTAATATTCAAAGAATTTTTCTACTTGTTTGACTGTCTTTACTCTTCGGAAGAAACTCTCTCTTAGTTTCTCCATCGTTTTGTATCTGTCGCGATATCGGTTAACCGCTTCTCCGATAACATTATTAAAATCGACAACACCAGCAAAGAAATTAAGCATTTCTTCTGTAACTGCGTTGTGCATGCTTTTCTCAAGCGTGTAGTAATAGTTCGGAGGACTCTCCATGAAACCGAAATAAGTGTCATCCTCAGATAAAATCTGCACCATGTCCGAAGAAACGGCCATTTCAGGATTAATAAACTGATATGCGTTTGTCGATTGGCTGTGGATGACATGTTGTGAAGAAGCTGTCCACCCAGACCCTGAACCGGCATGTTGATATCCAGCCACTGCGCCCACCCAGCCGTAGTTCTCTCTGAGCAATGCCGAGCCGGAGCTTACATCGGTTACTGTAAAAGCACCATCACTGTTAGAGGAGTGAACCTTATTAAAATCCCAATTTAAGGCCAACATGTTTGAGTTTAAAACGCTGCCGCTGTATTTTAGGTTCCAATCAAGAGGCGAGGTATATTGGTAGGAACCCGAAACACCATAGTTATCTACATCATAAGCATGCTGATCTAAACTTAAGTCATCAAGATATTTCAACCAATACCTCGTGCCACCAACTAAAACATCGCACGACGTGTCGAGGGCGCCAGTTACGTTAGTTTTGCGGGCGCCTACATATACTCTTTTGGCCGCCTTCAAAAAGTTTTGCCCAATTGCTTTTGTAATTGAAGACGTTAACTCAAAGCTATTACGTACAACACCCAATTCGGCATTGACACCTCTAAAAATCAAATCATAGGTATATCCACCCGAGCTTGTTACGACATCAGCCAGAGGGTAATTGCTTGGCTTGAGCCTGACAGATAAATTCCATTGTTGATTATCATATACATCATAGAACACACTGCTCGTCAATATTGGAAATGGCTGATCCACTCCAGGGCCAAGCGAAGAAGTTAGCTTAAACTTAACATTTTTTGAGCCCGGTTCGTCTCTAATTGCATATACCTGCATGCTAACATTATCATTTGCATACCAGGTGGTGTCATTTAGCGGTCTCGTGCCTCCCGCATCTATCGACGCTGAACACATTCCAAATAAAGATATCTCCATGTTTTGCCGGTTGACGGGCTTAATAGGATCTATAAAATTGGGAAAAGTAATATCCGTCTCAATCGTAAAGCCATATTTGCTTTCAGATCCTGAGCCGGCCGGAACGCCCACACCTTCACTACCAGAAATATAACTTCTTCTTTCTGCGTTTGAGGGGGACGCCAAGTACACAACCGCAGAAGTGTTGCTAGCTGTGTTAAAGTTCAACATCTTCTTATTAACCAACGTTTGGCGTAGGTTGTTTTTTAATTCATAAACGTGATTATTAGAATAAACATTTAATCTGATTAATTTATCATCAATATTAAAGCACCGCAAAACATTTCTAACCGCTTTTTCTGTGCCTTTTGATTTGTAAATGTTTGTGAGGTTGTTATACAGATTCTGATAGATGAGGTTTTTTGTCTCTGTCAAATCTCCTTCAAATAGCATGCTATCGGTTCTATTTAAGAATTTCTCCATCACATCGGCGTCTATAAAAATCTCAGGCGTAAAGAGCCCCAATGATTGTGGAAGATGTTGTGCAAATGGAATGGGAGTGTAAGAAGCGCTACCATAGTTGAGATATCGAAGGCCTGGAGTCGACTTAATCATCAATCGCAACTTATCAAAATAAGTGCCAATTATATGTGAAACCATTTCGACGTTAGTGTCGTTGATGGGAATGTACTCTGTGTTTTTATCTGCTTCTTCTATAATCCAACTTGGAATCAAACTTTTAATGGAAGCGTTATTGTTGAAATCGTAATATGAACCTTTCTTTTGAAGATTCTCTTTGAGAACAACAACCTCGGGATTCACACTACGGATTATAGGATCTTTGTATTCTGTTGTTACACCTGACGCAGTTGCTTCAACCATTGCTGAATTAGTTGATCTGGAGCTTGCGTCGTAGCCAATCCAACTTCCGTTCGAGATTCTTCCACTATAATCCAAAACACTATTATCTAAACTGGCTGTTGTGGTGATGCCTTCGTTAAACTTATAATATACACCCAGTGTTGTATTGGATATGTCAGTGTTTGTTCCACCTCTTACTTGCGTAAACCAATTTTTGATGACATCTTCTCCGGAGCGCGCCGCTTTCCAAAAACGGAATTCGTCCATGGAGCCCGAAAGTTTGCCGGCGCCGGCCATGGACCCGGTGGGCCCTCCCACCGACGCCGTTAAAAGGGCTCCTATCCTACCTTTGGTATTTTTTTGCGGGAGGGCGCCGATAGTGGAGGAATGTCTATATAACTGATTTTGTTGGCCATCAACATAAAATCTAATATAGCACCGGCTGCCTGAATTATGAATTGTAAAAGCATAATGATGCCACGAAGCAAGAGTGTCTACATTTATAGCGTTTGTGCCAATCGCTCGTTGGTAAAACCCCTCGGGAGGGTCTGTAGGGCCGGCCGAGCCCGATTGAACCGTTAATCTAAATGGCGATCCTGGCAGATCGGCACCACCTGCTTCAGCGCCTGTTAATTCAATAATTATGCGACCATAATTATGATCAAGTTCATTGTTGTTATTCCATAAATCAAAAATAACTTGTTTTTGGGTTTCCTCTTGTAAAGCTTCCACCGGGTGTGAACCTGTCTTGAGCCAGAATTCAACTGTAACTCCCTTATCGAAATCACATTTTAAGTTGGATTCTCGAGAGCCAGATCCATAATCCGACGGAAAGCCCGCATCAGTGTAAATGTCTGTGTCATAAATATTTGCGAAATTTCTATTGGAAGATTCGGGGTCACCAAACAGGCCAGCCGTAGTACTGGATGTAACAGTGTTGGGGCCAGCCTCGAAAGTAATGTACTCCAATGTGGAGGGAATCCCATAACCACTAGAATCATCAATATCATTTGTTGAACTTCCCCACCCCGCGGCGCCAGTACTCATGATTATATAGCCGTTTGTGCGCGGATAAAGATTATCAAAGATATGTTTCTCAATATCAAGTGACTCGTTATAAAACTCGTTTATTTCAGCATCTGATCCATCATAGGGAAAAAAATCAATGATTCTGTTAATCGCTGACTTATAATATAAATTTGCCGAGCCATACTTAACAAAGTTCTCTGGCTTGTTGTAATCAACCTGCGGTATATATGTTGTTTGCTTTTCTCTAATCTCAACAACATTTTTTGCCGACTCTACATCTTTAAAAGCGTCTTTCTGATCTGTATCAGCAAGATAGTTACGAGATGTATTGGTAGATTCAAAAAGTTTCTTAATACTCATAATCTTCTACTCTGAACTTAAATATTTCCGATTGTTCTACCCAAGAACTAACGGCGTTGTTATAGAATGAAAACTTAAGTGCGTATTCGTATCCTGGCTCCAACAAGCTCATATCTAAGTCAAAATAATTTCCAGAAATATCATATGACATCAATGTATGCAGATCGCTACCAGTTCCATAGGGAATAGCATCATAGGCGTCAAGAGTCCTGTAAACTCTATAAGAGGCGCTTAGAATATTAGTGGATGGTGGGCTTGTGTTTGCAACTGTATAAACAGTCGGGCTCCAATATTTATCTCGCACATATAGGTTAAATCTTGCGTTCTCATTAGCTCGATACTTATCCTTAAGGTTTGTAATGTTTGTATAATATACGGGGGCTCCTGCACGATTTTGGCCCCGAAGAGTATGACAATCAATTGCACCGGTGAAATATTGCACAAGGGCGTCATTAGCGTTTGTCGTTGAATGACTGCCAGTAAACCATACATCATATATGGTTTTCAACAATGTGGCACCTGTAAAAGCAAACGAAGCGCTGTAAATACCTGTTGAAACAATACCTCCTGTTATCACAGTTTTGTTAACGGCTCGAACATGGCCTACGTCGTCGACCGATAAGAATTGAACGCTTCCGGTGTTTGCTGCAGTTGTGCCAGAAACGGGAATATCCATGGGAGGTACATCGTCACCGTCCCCTCCTCCTTGCTCGGCGTAAAAACCACCAGTTGAACCGGAATAAATACTTACATATACAACCTTCGCAAAAGTGCCGGCATGAGATTGGGGAATGTCCGTCAACTGTCCGTCAATATAGTTATACATATAAATGGTGTTTAAATTCTTTGCGGCGGGCGCCAAAGAACTACTGAAGAAAAAATTACCTCTGTCGTCTGAAGTTGCTGAGTTCCAGCGGGCTTCGATTATCGGCTTCTTAAAGAAAAATTCTGTTCCTCTGGCAAAAAATCTTTTTGTGAAATATGATTTAGTGGAACCACTAGGATTGTAAATAACGCTTTGTGTCGTATCGTCAGCATCAAGGGCCAATTGGCCCGGCTTACGACTTACAACGTTGTTTGCGGCGCCCGAATGCTGGGCGCCGTAGCTCGCTGATAAATGAACTCCGAAGCCATGGTTGGAATATGTTCCTGCTATCCATTGTTCTATAACCGGGGTTACATTTATTTCAAGATTTTCTAAACCCGTCGAGAGGGTTTGTTCGAAAATAAATATCTCAGTATCAACATCAGCATTGCTACCGCCCCCACCGGGCTCGGCACCGGTGATATAAGAGCCGCCAGCTAATAAAGTACCATTAATATCAGTCCAATAAGCGGTGTTGGACGCACTCATCCAGTTTGATCCTTCGTTTCCCAACGTCAAATCTTTATAGCCCTCTAAATCTAGCCCAACACCCTCTTGCCACGATTGAGAAACAGTATAAACAGAAAGTGTGTAATCTCTTGGTACTGTTTTTGAATGCTCAGCGTTGTACATTTTAAGATAAAAACTCACACTACCGCTAGCGGGAATATTGCCATTAGTTCTATCTGTGGTAATGTCAGTAACTGGAAACTTAACAAGGACTCTGGAAAGTTCTTGCGAGCTAGTTGTTACTCTTCCGTAAATAGAAAACACTTCTAAAACATCTGCTACACCAGCATTGGCGCCCGTGCCGCGTGTCGTCAAGTTGGACTGATATGCGTTGACAATGGTGTTGTCAGCGCTCGCGGTGTAGTTTTTAATGGCCATTATACAACCTTTCCTTTAATATCGATGGTAGGGTATTTGATTTCTATAAGCGCATTAGCCGGCACTATAAAATAGCTTCCGTCCGGTGATAGATTGTCATTAATATCGATGTTGGCGACGGAGTAACCGGAACCTGTTTTGCTGACCAATCTTACAGTTAAGACATCCAGCAATCCTTTAACATTCTTTAGCTCGCTATAAATGTCACTAATATAGAACGGCTCTCCAATATAAAGGGGATAGCTATATTTTGCCGCTAATGTATTAATAGCATCATCCAATAACACAAACTTATCAACACCCGTAGCAGCTTTAATGCTAAATTCAATCCCTATATTCAAAATATATGGATCTAAAATGTCAACAGTGTCATTAATCATTCTATATTGATTTAACCATGTTTTAATATTATCTTTAATAGTGCTGTTCGTTTTAACCAATTTTCCCTGACTGTCTTCTGATATAACATATAAATTAAGATTCCTTTTCAATGAGTTTGGATCTTTTTGTGCAGAAACTCTCTTAATGGAGCCATATTTTGCCGGCATCCTATACACAAGGTTTTCATAATCGGCCTTAGTAACGGCGCGGCTTTGAGTGGGGAACGTATCAAAAATTCTTCTTTTAATTTCTCCGGAGGTGGGGGATGTTACATCTCCAACTATCGGCTCCTCATTAAAAACCTCTAAAGAATTTATAACCTCTGTCATAAGAGCGTTGTTCAAAGACGGCAAGTTAACAAAGTTCATCTTTGCATTCGCAACATTTTTCAAAGAACCCGCGCCTAGGTTGGAATTTCCCGGGTTTGTAACTCTATATGTTACCGTCAAAGTAGTATTAGAGGGAACTATCCCTAAGCTTTCATTTTTTGATAGACGCGTCGGATCAAAAGTGATGTCAGTTACATAATCTTTTCCAAATACGTTCATTGCAACTGATTGAGGATCAGCTACAACATTTGTTTCCCCTGTTTTGCCACTCCCAAACTGTAGGTACGAGTTTGTGCGATTTCTTTCGACAACAAACTTTCTAGACACCAAAAGAGGTTTTAAAATCGAAGGCACGTTATCATTTTTGTAGTTGCTGTTAGCTATTTCTTTCAACACCATATCCTGTGCCAAATAATCCACTTCAAAATATTCGTTACCTTGTGAGTCGGTTACAGAAATAATCTCATTAACATCATTTGCTTTTAGACGAAGCCTTAGAAACCTTTCATAAGCGCCTACTCTAATTCTTTCTTGACTAAAAAATCCTGAAACAACATTTCCATATGCTTTGATCGCATAATATGTTGGAGCACCAGTTGTAGTGTCAACCGTTGCGACAACAATCGGATGCTTAGAATCTGCAAAATCAATATTCTCGGTTAAAACAAAGTTTAAACCGGTATCTGACGTCATGCGAGTACCTCTTTTTACAAGGGGGAGGTAATCAGTGTCGGGGCCCAAACCAGTGCTTGATGCGGGTACCACGACATACATTGCAACTTGTCCATAAGTCGAAGGGCGGCCGGTGTACTTGTAACCCAAAATCCTACCATGTCGCAAAATATTATTATATTGATAAGCTGTGTCTAGAAAGGACTCATTAACGTTATAATCTAAATAAAATGAAAGTTGATCGCCAACATATGCAACCGCATCGAGCATTAGAGCGCCAAAAGAAGCTTCGCTCCAATCTTTGAAATTATCTGGGTAGAATCTTTCAACTATTTGCATCAAATCACTGCGAATCGATTCAAACTCGCGGTGCGTGTAATCTATTGGTACTATCTTTTTCTGGTCGTCTGGCATAAAAAACCCTCGTTTTTAAGTAGTAATTTCTAAGAAATCCGATACTCTAATATTGGGAATGCTATATCTTATTTGTATGCCCAAGTAATTACTATCTGGATCGGTGTTGCCGAAAAAAATCTCATCGATTCGGATTGCTGGTATATAAATACGTACTTGCTCTCTAATCTTCGTTTCTATTTCGGTTCTTGTATCCATCCCAAAATTCTCGAACAAATATCTTTTAACACCAACCCCAAAGCGCGGTTCCATGACTCGTTCGCCAGGGTTAGTTAATACAAGCATTTTTAAATTTTGTTGAAAAAGTTTCTTTATGCTGCCAATCATTTGAAAGCCCGTTGCGGAATTTAATTCCAGCGGAAGGGCTACTGCAAGTGAACTCATTTTTGTTTACCTCATTATAAATATCATCAATCGCTACTTTCGCACATTTCTCCATTCTCATTAAATGGATTTGTTCGAAGCATTCTCTTTTTCCACCTTGGCAAGATGCTCGCCCCAGTGGCGGCCTTAAATTTTTCTCTCAATTCTTTGGTAATAATTACCCCGGGGCTATCCCCGGGACCGCCGAAGCTGTCGTCTTCGCCTCCCGGTGACCAATCTCGAGAATTATAATAACTCTTAAATATCTTCTTTATTCGAGTTTTAGAATTGCGCAGTAGTGTTCCATCCCAGTCATCCCATTCTAATATAAATGGGTTCGGAAATCCATTATCTCGGTCAACTGTGTGGGCCCAGCCCGCGGGCATTATGTCGGCTTCTGACATAAAGCTAGAAAGTGGGATTTTATCAGCACCAGAATCTAGTGGGGGAATAATATAATTATCATCAAAATCCGTCAAAGTTCCATTGGCAATATCTTCGGCCATGTCCGCAAGAGAACTATCGCGGCCACCCGATCTTTCGACGAGATCTGAATTGTCGAGCAAATATTCCCAGCCATTATCCTCGAACAATTTTCTTGTTTCTTTCTCAAAAAGTGCGGCCATGGCTTCGGCCGCGTCCTGGCCATAGGACATGGTATAACTAATCGGATCAGTATCGGGAACTTCACTAAACGATACCGACATACCGGGCTTTTCATTCATCGTTGAGGAATACACATCTCCTAATGGTACTACTTTTTCACCAATTGAAGGCAAAAACGCTTCACCATTATAGATAGCTATGGTTGATGTTAACTTGCTTAATGGGAAAATGTAATGTGCTATAAGTTTAAACTTTTCGTCTTCTTTAAGCATATTGATTAAACATAGCAACAATTTGCTGTCTCCACTAAATGGATCAACTTGGCTAAGTTTCAAATCTAAGGAATCTACTTCAACTTCCGTAATTACATGAGCGCCGCCGTTAATAATAACAGAGAATCGTAATCCATACCTGAGTCCCAATTCGCCTGTTAAACCAACTACTTGGCCATTTACATCACTTACCAATTCTAAAGTGCCCGGATAAATGTCCGAAATATTTTGGTCAGCGGTGCCGGCATTCTTAATGCTGTTTAATGTACCGTCATTTGCGGGATTTATGCTTCCATTTGTCCGTATATATTTTTCGATAATAAAGGGCTGTTCAGTGCTAGCTTCATGAGATACTGGGTAAGATTCAATGTCTCCAATATTAACTTCAATTTTGTTGGCGAAAGGTGTTAAATCTTCATAATCAGCACCCGAATCAGCTTCTCCTGTTAAATACATGGGGATCCCCGACTCCTCATCTATGGCGACATGATAATAACCAACATACCCACTTCCATCCGGTGTGGCAAACTCGGCGCCATATGTGTAATAAGGGCCCGTAGCGGCGGGATTATCTTCATAAGGGACAACGGGAAGATCGGTGTAGGTCTCTACTATTTCTTGATTCAAAGTAAGCCCCTCTCCTCCTTGAGCTAAATATTGAAGAAGATAATAATCTAAATCATAAATGGTCGGAGTCATCCCAATAATTTCTAGATTTTTAGCAAACTTTTCGCCCATATAATTTAACTGTTCCATAACCAATTCTTTTAAAATAAGCTTAGCGTCTTGTTCGGTTGCTTGGATGGCTTCGTAATTTTTATCTTCTCGATAATTCTTTAAAGTTTGAAAGCGGCCGGCCGTTCCTACTTCTTTATCTGCACCAATGCCGCCGGTTTGTTCCTCTTTTAGCTCTTCTTTATCGGGATATTCGTACATTTCCTGTATATCGTTTAATCGATTTAATGCCTCTATAACGCTCTCCGGCGGTTCAAAAATATCTCCACTGTCAACTTTTCTTCCATATAGCTGTACCGCTTGCTCCAAGAAAGCATACCAAAATTTAGCATTCCCGATCTTAAATGGTCCTTGAAAAATATCCACACCTGGATCTTTAAAACTAGCTCTCATATCTTCAACAATATATGATGCGTAGGCCGCACTAAACACCTCTGGGAAATTCGGTTTAAACTTCGTGAATGTGCTCATCGATTTTATAAAATTGGCACTTACATAAATTCTTATGGCGGCCGGAATAAGACCTTCTAGGCCGGCGGCAGCCACTCTATCTAATATTCTATTATACGGCACTTCTACTACACAATCTTCATCGTCTCGAAGGCGAGGATCTTCAGGGATGTTAGGATAAGCGTCGTCCATCTTCTTTTGGATATCTTCAAAATCTATTAGATCAGTAGAGGATGGTTTGCATGGACTTATATCTGGGAACAGAACATCTATAAACCCCATCCATCCTTTATTTTGAAGGGGTTTGATGTGGATGGGAGGGTTCACATATGAGCCACCGTATGTAAGAGGATCTAAGTAAAAGATTCTGTTTTCTCTACTGTCGCCCTCATTATCAATCAAGTATTGCATTCTGCTTATGCCCATGATCTGATCCTTGGGTAATAATGGCCTCCAGGCGCGCCCGGCCGGTGGTATCTGAACCCACAAGACATAAGATGGATCAGTTATAGGCACAGCAACTCTTACATCGTAATAATTGGTGCCGGCGTCATAATCAGTGGCATAGCCGTCTTCCTCGCTGAGATCTTCCGCAATCACATACTCGGCATCGTCATATGTAAGGTCATCAAACACCGCTCCATACTCAAATGAATCTGAATTGTCGGCAACTTCTCCAATGAATTTTTCCAATAAAGCTTGCATAATGGCATCGTGGTGGGTTTGAAGTTCGCTACTACTCATCGTTGAACCCAACATTTCTTTTAACAAGACAACCTGTGGAAGGTATTCTTGGTAGGAGCGGAATGTTGAAACAAAATCCGGGTAGTCATCAAAGTTTATACCATCCAGGGTATTGTCTATTGACAAAAATTCATATTTCACATCCCAAATTGGGATTTCATCATCCGAAGAATTTTTAGGGGTCAACGCCTCTTGCACTTTTTCGTTAATGTCCTTCCAGCGCGTCCTAATAACCGGCACCATTGATGCCGCCCTAGTAAATGTCTTTGCGGCATCGTTATCAATATTTATAATTTTAATTCGACTAGTGTCTCTGGGCAATGACGTAAATTCTGGTGAAAAAGCAACACCTTCTAATTTGTGAGTGTGCCCGTCTGCTTCTTGAACTACGCCAAGCTTAATTTCATGTTCATGACTGTCGGTGTAAGAAGTCACTCCGTCATTATTAACGTCGACACTATAGGTGTGAGAATGGCCATCATTAATCGATGTAATCGCCCACGGTTGTGCCGGTTGCGATCCTAAATTGTGGGCCATGGCAATCGTACCATCGTCAGAAACCAGTTCGGATAAATAAAATTCTAAATTAAATGCATTTAAATAAGCTTCACCTTCCATCGGCTTGGAAGGGTCTTCTTGCAATCCTCTACAGTTGTCTTTAAACTCTAGCGTGAAATCGGGTGTCAATTTTCTTGCTTCTTCGATGAACGTAATTGTATCACCTTCAATTTTGATTGATGTATTATATCCCAATGTTTGATCGTCTAATCTCAATCTGTCAATACCGCCTCTAAATGTTTGGATGTCGGCGTCTTTTAATGATTTGGGAAATGGTAGCGACATGAAAAAACTATTATTTGAATTAAACGTTGGCTCTAACTTATCTTGTAAATATTCTTCTAGCCAATCGGCCACCTTTGTTGGAAATGCTCCCCTCTGTCGTTTGACTAATGGGGGGTCAGGGAACACAGCGTCTCCAATGTCCGACAAACTAAGACCGTCTATATCTCCAAGTTCATCCAAAGCACCTTGATCCATATAGAAATCAACATACGGTCTCCAATTAGATGCTTTTCTGTGATGCGTAGTGAGTGGTTTCCCCATCGTATCTGATAGAATCATATTCATAAGGCCCCACTTCTTCTCAAGTGGGCCGTTGCCAAGCATGTCACAAGAAAAATCAATTTTCAATTGTTCTAACATGTTACTAAGAACAACAGACGCAACAGCAATTGACTCTTCTGGTTCATAGGGCAAGATACCATTATCACATCCCGGATCTGACACTACTGGTGGTAGAGCGGGGAAACCTCCTTGCGCCAGGTCACTTAAGTCCTTAAGATCGTCATTGGGCTCACACAATTGCTTGAGTTGTGCGGGTGTGGCGCGCCCTCCTAAAATATCACTTCTTAGCTGACAAAACTCTTCAATCTCCTCGGGTGTTGCGCAAATGTTAACACAAGATGTTAGAGATGCTGCTTCTGGGTATGTATCTAGAAAATTGTTCATTGCACTTTTATATGATGCTGGCATTAAGTTGCCCATATTGCAAAATAAGCTTTTTATGGCGGCGTCGTTTCGAAGGGCCGGCTCAAAATCTGGGTATTCATACTTAATTATTTGCCTTACTATTGTTAAAAACGACTGGGAAGGTTCACATAAAAACGCACTATACAATTCTTCTGGTGTAACTGCGCTCGAGATATCGCCGGCAAAATTCAATACTTGATCAGTATCTGCTAATGCGGCTGCTCCCAGTCCTAAATTTGACATCATATCAACCACAGTATCTTCCAACTGTTCTTGATCAACTTCATCGCCACAAATTGCGCCCCTAATAGCATCCACAATCTGTGTGCGACCACCCGATGCTAATGCGGCGGCCGCGGCGCCGGTCGCACCAAGCGCACCGCAGGCAGCACTTCCTATTATCTCACAAACCTTTGTGAGAGTCATTACCACTATCTTTAATAACGTCTGTTGAATGACATATCTAGCCGTATCAAACAACTCCCCGGTAAAGTCCTTCTTTTCTGGAAGCCATCCAAATGGATTTTTAATAGGAGGAAAAGTAACGCTAAAGGTGTTTCTACAAAACGGAGCTTCCCTATCTTTAATAAAATCCACCATCGAAGGATTGGTTACTGGTGGCCGAGGGCAATCCAAAGTCGCGATTACATAAGCAACTATCGGGGCGCCCGGAAACTGGTTTAAATGATCTAATAACTCAAGATAATTCTCAGAAAACAATTCCAAATATGCTTGAATCCACGCTTCCATCAAAACATTATTACTGGCGCCGCTTTGTGATGGATCTGTGAAGTCGTATTGTTTAGCCAAAGTGCGCCTGGAAGCGTCAGTCGCTGAAAGCTCGTCTGCTTCGGGATCCCCCCATATAAATTGAACGGTTACATCTCCGGGGGTGTAAACCTTTCCAAGTTTGGCTTGTTCCTCGGAGAGCCCTTCTTTATCCCAAAGTTTTTCAATACCTAATTTGCCCTCCAACGCATCAGATGTTTGCTGAAGAGTTGAGCTTTCTTTAAATATGTCTCCACTTTCTAGTTTCTTGGTGGCCAAAGCTTGTAGCTCTGCTTGTTTTTCTGGAGGTAACCCAATGAACAACTTATCAAAGTTTTCTAAGCTCATGGCTCGAAGAGCACTTTCTATTACAGTGGCCATGGCTTGCTCAAAAGATAAACCACCAAACAAGCACTGAATCGCACTCATCATTAAATCATTTAGTCCGCAGAATTTCAGATTATTTAAAATTTCTCTCCACACATCATCTATTTCGGATAATTTCTCTGCGTTAGCGAATTGTCCACAGATACGTTGTGAGTTCTGGGTTTCATTGCTAAGGGTTTGATTTGCTTGTTCTAGCGCCATTGCCCATATGTTTTTAGACACATCCGCATCTGGATCATAAATCTGGCCCATTTTTTTCCACTCTTCTATCACCTTATCTGGTGATTCAGAGCATAAATTCTTGTGAAATTGGGCGGCTATTGCATCTCCCAATCCAAAAACTTCATCCAATACATCTTCACCTAATTGTTTTCCTTCGCTAGCTAAAGCATCCGCCACACAACTTACCACCGTATCTTGCGGATCGGTATTCGAATATCCCTGGTTTATTGTAGATTCAACGGTAGGGTAGGTATACTTTTTGATAAATTCGACCCATGGAACAGGTTCGCGTGCTGTCAAATCAGTAATCATATCATCCAATTGGGCCAAGTATGCCATGGCTATCGGATCACTCCAGGCATCTTCGCGCTTAAGAGAGTCCAACTTATCTTCAAAGATTATAGGTGTCTCGCTACACCCATCAGTATAGATTGTAAGCTTCACAAGCTCATATTCGTCAGAGAAATCAAAAACGACCTTTACGACTTTATCTTTTACGAATCCTCCAAATTTACCTACGCCGGCGATGTTGTAGCCCTTGGTGTTTAAAAATGCATCCAACTGTGGGAGTAGATCTGCCATTACAGAGCCGTTAATAACTCCCCAATCGCCGTATTGGCCGGGATCAAAAACGACGCCTTCCAAATTAGTGCCGGATGTGTGATAAAAATTGGCGCCTTCTATTTTGATCATCATTTTGTTATACCAACTATACAATTTGAGACCTTTGCGAACATGAATCAATTTAACCTTCAGGTCATCAATTTCGTAAGTTACTTCACCGCCAGTTGCTCCCGTTCCGCTATCAGTTTCAGGTGATGCTTCTTCTAATCCATTTAACACATCATATGGCAACGAATAAAGCAATCGAAGACGCGAGAGGGCGCGAGGCTCCAAAAAATAATCCGTTGTGACATCCCAAACGATTGCCCCTCTCACAATAATTCTTGTAGCTTCTGAATC
>Ga0209756_1000670_pt1 | contig 33260 bp, 37 predicted proteins | sample ETNvirenome_6_85_FD_184071 | JGI IMG/M metagenome (GOLD analysis project Ga0209756, IMG submission 184071) | Marine viral communities from the Pacific Ocean - ETNP_6_85 (SPAdes) (version 3) | ecosystem: Environmental > Aquatic > Marine > Oceanic | place: Pacific Ocean | collected 2013-06-19 | reverse complement strand
TATCTTTTCACATAAAGAAACAATTAGCCATTTCTAAAGGTGGTGTAATTTTATGTGATAGTGAAGAAGCGGTAAAATGGTTTAAACAAGCAAGGTATGAAGGAAGAAATGAAAAATTATACCATGAAGATGATATTAAAATGTTAGGGTGGAATATGTATATGACCCCACAACAGGCATCACATGGTTTAGCACTAATGCAAAATTATCCGTTACATGTTCCTGACTTAGGTGAACATAATGGATACAGGGATTTAACAGAATTTACAGTATTTAAAAAATACAAAACAATAGAGTAATATGAAAATTGTAAAAAAATTAACAGCTGAAGTACCTGATACAAATATTCATTATTTTAGGTTGGACGAGTGGAGTAATGATGATAAGGAAACCATCTTAATGTATGGGTATGATACACAACAAGCACCAGAGCTGTTCAAAGAACATAGAAAATATAAAAGAAAAATATACCTAAACATAACCTCACCAACGGAGTTCAGTAGTATAAAAGACCACCACAATGTTAGTCCTTTATATAGTAGTGCGTGGTTTGATGAGGTTTATAATATTTGTCCTTATTCGGTAAAATGGTTAAATGAGTTAAATTTAACAAATACAAAGTACAAAACTATTTTTTATCCTTTTAACCACCAAGATATACCTGAAGAAACAGAAAAAATATATGATGTGTGTTATCATGGTGGTATACATGGAGATTACCATATAAAGTGCTTAGAAATTATGAAAAATAATTTTAATTACCGATATATGACTATGACACACCACATCAACCAGTTAACAATGCAAAACTTACATTATGCTACTGATTTAGATATGACAAATAAAGATAAAATAAACCTTATCGCACAATGTAAAATATCCATATGTTTTAACAATTACCCACCATCCCCACAAAATATACAAGCTATAAAATCACACAAAGACTGGTGGAAAAATGAAGCTTTTAGCGAGGTGGATAAGACTAATATCATCCCACAGTTTAAAAATAGATTTCAAGAAGCTGCTTTCAGTAAAACATTAAATTTGGTACAAAGAGATAAGTGGAATGTTGTTGAAGAATGGTATACCCCTAACGAACACTTTATATACTTTGATAGTGTGGAGGATTTACAGGATAAAGTACAAGATATTTTAAATAATTGGGACGAGTACAAACCTATTGTAGATAGGTGTTACGACAAAACTCTTGATTATACAGTCAGTAGGTTATATAATATTATTAAAAATGACCACTAATGAACAACACAATATCAAATAACAACTTCTCATGTAGAAGTTGTGACTCAAATGACATAACTAGTATCTTAGATTTAGGACTACACCCATGGTGTAACGACTTCTTGCTAAAAGAAATGGTAGGCAAAGAAGAATCTTACCCCCTACACCTAGTACATTGTGAAAAATGTAAATTATTACAATTAAATTTTACTGTACCTAAAGAAACAATGTTTGAAGACCACACATACGTTTCTTCCACAACTAATACCCTAAAAAAACATTTTTATGAACTTGCTGAAGAAAACAAAAATCAGTTTAATTTAAGTGGTGACGATTTGATTGTGGATATTGGTGGTAATGATGGCACACAACTATTACAATATATTAAAGCTGGGATGGATAACGTATTAAATGTAGAATCCGCTTCTAAAATAGCTCAATTAGGGATAGATGACGGAATCCCAACTCTAGTTGAGTTCTTTAATGAAGAAACGGTTAAAACCAGGATAGGTGATGGCTCAATAAAGTTAATTAACGCCTCTGGTGTATTTTTCCACCTGGAAGAATTACATAGTGTGATTAAAGGGATAAAAAGAGGGCTAGCTGAAGACGGCGTTTTTGTTGTGCAGTTTATGTATGCTGGGACAATGATTGAAAAATTGAATTTTGACACCATTTATCACGAACACTTATGTTATTATACGTTAAATAGTTTAACAAACTTACTATCCCCATATAACCTACAAATTTTTGACGCTTACTATAGTGATATTCATAGTGGTAGTATTATTGCAAAAATACAACATAAAGATGGTGTGTATGGTGAAACTGATAGGTACATTGATACTTTAAAAAATGACGAAAAATATACAAAAGAAGAATTTTTAAATTTTTCTAATTCTGTTGGGGTTGCTAGGTTTAAGCTTAAAGATTTATTAACTGATTTAAAATCAAAAGATTCCTCTATAAAAATATATGCCTATGGAGCTCCCGCAAAAGGAAACACACTATTAAATTATTTTAATATAGATAATACACTTATAGATAAATGTGTTGAGGTCAACAACCTTAAGATTGGTAGATATTTACCCAAATCCCACATCCCAATCGTAAAGGAATCAATTGACGACTTACCAGACTATTATTTATTACTTTCTCATAATTTTGCTACAGAAATTCTAGAAAGAAATAGGGACTTGATAAATAAAGGTACTAAATTCATAATCCCATTCCCAACAGTACAAATTGTAGACAAAAATAATATAGATAATCTTAAATTTTAAATATGAATACAGAAGCAGCATTTTCAATCACTAAAAAAGTTTTAATAACGGGAGGAGCTGGTTACTTAGGCTCCGTATTAACCGAAATACTATTGGCTCAAACCTGGGGAACACATAAAGAATATAGTGTAACAGTCCTAGATAATTTATTATATAAACAAACTTCACTATTCCATCTATGTTCTGACCCCAATTTTACTTTTATAAAAGGTGATGTTACAAACAAAACTATGTTAAAATCATTAATATCGGAATATGATATAATAATTCCTCTAGCTGCAATTGTAGGCGGACCAGCTTGTGATGAAAATAAAGAATTAGCAACAAATGTGAATTTTACACACATACAAACGATTGTGGATAATCTAAAACCAACCCAAAAACTACTAATGCCTAATACTAATAGTCAGTACGGAAGTTCTGATAAGGTAATCACAGAGGATAGCCCATTCAACCCACTATCACACTACGCAAAAACCAAGTGTGAAGCTGAAGAATATATTCTATCATGGGGTAACGGAATTTGCTTAAGACTAGCCACAGTATTTGGTTCATCACCAAGAATGAGAACAGACCTACTAGTTAACGACTTTGTGTATAAAACCATTACAGACAACTACCTAGTCCTATTTCAATCACACTATAAGAGAAATTATATTCACGTAAGGGATATTGCTTACACATTCTTATTTTGTATAGAAAATTATGACAAAATGAATAATAATGTGTTTAATGTTGGTCTTTCTAGTGCAAACTTAAGTAAAATGGAGTTGGCTAAAAAAATAAAAAAATATTTTCCAGATTTAGTAATCGTAGAAAACGAATTTACTTCGGATTTCGACAATAGAAACTACGTAGTCTCAAATGAGAAACTAGAAAGTTTTGGGTGGAAACCTAAGTACACCATCGATGATGGCATAAAAGAATTAATAGAAGCTTATAAAATGGTAGTAACCTACAATAATAAAAATTTTACAAATCTATGATAAAAAAAGTTTTAGTAACTGGAGTTAGTGGTTTCTTGGGTAAACATATAAAAAGTAAACTCTTGTCTTTAGGTTGGGATGTGTATGAGTCTAACACTAAAAAAGCCAATCTAATGAATGTGGAAAATTTATATTGTTACAATGATATAGAGTTTGATTATATTTTTCATTTAGCGGTGGATACAAAAGCTGGAGATTATTGTTTAAAGCACCCCGGAAAACAATGGGTTGTCAATCAAACCATAAACACTAATATGTTGAATTATTGGGTCACTAACCAAAGACAAGCTAAAATGATTTGTATGGGGACTAGTTGTTCTTATACACCTGATATTTTAATGTCGGAAGAAAACTATCTGTTGGGGGAGCCTGAAGAAAGTTTATATACTTACGCGATGACTAAAAGAATGTTATTAGTTGGTTTAAGGTCCTTAGAAAAAGAATATGGTGTTAATTGGTTATATTTCATACCATCTACCCTTTATGGTCCTGGTTTTGAATTAGATGACAATCATTTTATTTTTGATTTTATAAGAAATTGTTATAACGCAAAAAATAAAAATAGGGATTTCGTAGTTTGGGGTGACGGCAATCAAAGAAGAGAATTAATTTATGTAGATGACGCTGTTGATGCTATGTTTGAACTTATTGGAAATAGTAATACGGTTTTTAATCTAGGCTCCGGAGAAGACAATTCTATAAATGAGTTTGCAGAGAAAGTATGTAAATCTTATGGTTATGACCATACTCTTATAAAACACGACCTAACCAAATACGTAGGGGTAAAAGCAAAAAAAATAGATACTAAAAAAGTCATTAAATATTTAGACGGAAAAACTTTTCTAAAAACCTCATTAACTGATGGTATAAAAAATTGTGTAAATTATTTTATTAAAAACTATGAATAAACGACCAAAAATAACAAGTGGTACAGTTGTGTCAAAAGGATGGGGAAGAGAAATCCACATAGCTAACAATGATGATTATTGTGGTAAGTTATTAGTATTTGAGAAAGGTAAGAAGTTCTCTATGCACTACCACGTTGATAAGTATGAAACATGGTACGTCCAAGAAGGGTCATTTAAATTTTACTGGATAGACCCGGAAACTGCAGACACTCATATTGAAGTACTTGGGAGGTGTGATGTAGTAACTATATATCAAGGAATATCGCATCAATTAAAAGCATTAGAAGATAGTATTATATTTGAGGTATCAACACCAGATAAGGTTGAGGATTCATATAGAGTATTAAAAGGGGATAGTCAAAAATGAAAATATTAGTTATAGGAGATAGTTGCATTGATAGATTTGTTTATTGTGATATAGATAGACTGTGTCCAGAAGCACCAGTTCCAGTTCTTAATCCTATTAAAATAACTGAAAATCCTGGAATGGCTGGAAATGTAGTGGAAAATTTAAAATCTTTAGGGGTTTATGTTGACTTACTAACTAATGATAAAAAAATAATTAAAACTAGATACGTAGATACTAAAACAGGACAAATGATAATGAGGTTAGATGAAAGTGATTCGTGTGAAAGTTTTGACATAGAGAAGATATCAAAAAAATATAAGTATGACGCAGTTATAGTGTCTGATTATAATAAAGGATTTTTAACCGAAACAGATATGGAGACTATATGTAAAATAGATTGTCTTACATTTTTAGACTCTAAAAGGAAGTTTAGTAATTTTAAAGAAGGTATGTGGTGTCATCTATTCGATTTTATAAAAATTAATAGTGTTGAGTATGAACAAAATAAGAAAGTCATACACTCAAAAAAAACACCGACAGAACTTTATAATAAATGTATAATAACTAGAGGGCCTAGAGGGTGTGAATATAAAAATAAAATATACCCAACAACTGACGTACCAGTAAAAGACGTATCGGGAGCTGGTGATACATTTATGGCAGCTTTGGTGTACGAATACATCAAATCCCAAGATATAGATAAAGCTATAGAGTTTTCACAAAAATGTACTACAAACGTGGTACAAAAACCAGGAGTTGCTTTAATAAGTAAAAATATATGAATTTAGATAATTTTTGTTTGATAATTAGTACTGTCACAAAATGTAAGGATTTATGGCCTATGTTTTTTGGTCAATTAGATAAATTTTTACCAGAAATTAAAAAAAAGTATGTTCTTGTAGATAAAACTGATTATGATTTTGGTGATGATTATGAGGTTATATTTTATGACGGTAAGAAAAAATATAGAGAACAGTTATTAGATTGTTTTCCACAAATAAAAGAAGAATACTGCTTATATTTACAGGAAGATTATGTACTTTATAAACAACCTAACTGGGAACATATAAAAAATCTTATAGTATATCTAAACAACAACAAAAAAATAGATTTTGTAAAATTAATTAGAAGTTCCCCAGATAAAATAGAATTAATTCCTGAATCACAATCAATAAATTTACCACTGTACAATATAGTTGAGAGTAATACCTACTACACCCAACAACCAACCATATGGAAATTTAGTAAATTATTTAAAATATTTGAAGACACACCATCCTCCCACATAGGTGGTGTTATAAATGAAACATCCGGCCAAAATAAAGAATTACACTTTGAAGAATTGGCTAACAAATCTTGTAAAGAAAATTGCACTGGTTTACTTTATTATGATGACGAACCAAAAAGAGGGTTATATCATCACGATAGTAATATATTTCCCTTTATAGCTTCTGCTTTAGTAAGAGGTAAATGGAATCTGTCCGAATATAGTAACGAATTAATTCCACTAGTGTTGGAATATAATGTAGACCTTAGTCTTAGGGGTGGTCTATAAAAATATAAAAATATAAAATGGGTAGAAGAAGTAAGAAATTGTCTCGTGAAGAACAGGCAGAAGTAGAACTGTGGATTTATCAAAATAATACAGAAGAAAGTAGATTGACTGACACTATGACTGTTAGAGTTAAGTGTAAAACAGAAAATCAAAAAGCCTTAGTAAATGCAATAAAAGAAAAAGAAGTTGTTATTTGTTCTGGTCCAGCTGGAACTGGAAAAACTTTTTTAGCATGTGCTGAAGCTTTAAAATTAATTAAACGTTCTGGTAAATATAAAAAAATTGTCATAGTTAAATCAGTTACTACTTTAAAAAATGAAGAAATAGGCTTTTTAAAAGGGAATTTACGTGAAAAAATGGAACCTTTTATGTTTTCTTTTGTACACAATTTTGAGAAACTAGTCGGTCAGGCTATAACATCTAGGTTGAGAGAATTAAAAACAATAGAAGAAATGCCTATTGCTTATATGAGAGGGATTAATCTAGATAGGTCAATTATTATCGTAGATGAAGCACAAAATATTTCTAAAGAAAATATGAGAACCATTATGACCAGATTGGGACGTGATTCTAAAATGATATTTCTAGGTGACGAAAGACAACAAGATTCTAAAGGTGGGAACGGTTTAACTTTTCTTATGGACCACTTTCAAGACATAGAAGAAATAGGGTGTATACAATTTAATAAGTCTGATGTGATAAGAAATCCATTAATAGCTAAGATAGAAAGAGTTTTTGATTCTTTACAAAAAAAATAAATTAATTAATCTTTAAATTATGAGAATAGGAATAAGTCTAAATGGTATAGTAAGAGATTTACTAGGAAAAATAAAAGTTGTTTATGAGAAATATTATGAAACCAAGGTAGAAAATGAATTATCTATAGATAATTTAAAGGACGACCTAGGGTTTGAGACTAATGATGAACTCATAGACTTTATGTACAGAGAAGCACCAATGGAAATATTTGGTCACGCAAAAGAAGTTAAAAATAACCTTATAAGAGAATTAAATATATTAACAAATAGAAATAAAGATTTTTCTTTTACTTTAATTTCAGATGAGGTTGGTAGAGGAATATCTGCAACTTTTTGGTTTTTAGCTAAATATGGGTGTACTATTAAAAATATAAAGTTTTACACAAGAGATAAAGTTGACGAATTATGGGAGGACTTTGACTTGATAATAACCAATGATGACACTATCATTAATTCTAAACCAGATAATAAAATACTATACACATTAAAAGAATCCAGTGGTGTAGATTCAGAAAATATACTGGATTCACCAAATAAAATAATAGAATTAGATATATTTAAAAATGAAAATGTCGAACAGCAATCTTAGAAATTTCCAAATAGCTATAGGTAATGAATATCTATATTTAGATGTTGATGAATTTATGAAACATATAGAAATGACTAAAGAAGGTGAAGATAAGGAGGTTAGTGTAAATCTTCCTAAATTTGAATTCTTTAAATTGATGTTGGATGTGTGTTTGGGGTATGCTGAAGAGGTTGACGATACCTTAGGACAATTAGGTTTAAATAGAACAACCATACCTTTTAGATTATCTATAAACACATTGATTGAATATAATATACTTAAAAACTGTAAATAAAATGAGTGAAATTAACGAACAAATTATTAAACTAACACACGCTCTTCAAAACTTGAGAGATAAAAAAGCATCTATCTATTTCTTAACTATGGACACAAAAGGGACGGCCAAAGGGTCTGTAGCTTTAATCTATGATATTGTAAGAGAATTAAGAGATACTGGATATAATGCAAGTATAATGCATGAGAAGGAAGATTTTCATGATGTTACTACATGGTTAGGGGATACCTACGCTGACATACCTCACGTTTCTATAGAATCTAAACAAGTTGAGGTTATGATTAGTGACTTGGTTATCATACCTGAGGTTTTTGGTCATGTTCTAGAACAAACAAAAGAGATGCCTTGTGAAAAATTAGTATTCTCACAAGCTTACGACTATGTATTAGAAACATTACCTCCTGGTATGACATGGCCTAATTATGGTGTTTATAACGCTTTAACCACATCTCCAGCTCAAATTGAATTCCTGAAGGGTCTAATGGCCAATGTTACCTGTATGGAAATAACACCTAAAATAAGCTCTGACTTTAAAAAACCAGAAGCACCACAACCACCACTTATCAGTATCCACACTAGAGAACCGAGAGATACTATGAAAATTATTAAATCTTTTTATATCAAATACCCACAATTTAAATGGGTTACTTTTAGAGATTTAAGAAATCTAAAAAGAGATAAGTTTGCTGAAGATTTAAGTGAATCTTTTATTTCTGTTTGGATTGATGATATTAGTGGGTTTGGTACCTTCCCTCTAGAATCTATGAAATGTGGGGTCCCAGTAATTGGAAAAGTCCCAAACCTTAAACCTGATTGGATGACAGAAGATAATGGAATTTGGTCTTACGAATTTAATCAAATTGTAGAAATTCTTGGTTCTTTTGTTCAAAAATGGTTAGAAGATGAACTACCTGAAGAATTGTATAAAGCGATGGAAGAAACTGTAGAAAAATATAGTGAAGAAATTTTTAAAACTTCGGTATCTTCTGTTTTTGACGGTATATACGAAAGAAAAATCCAAGAAGTTAGAAGGAACTTAGAAAAATTGACACCGGTAACAGCAACAGAAGAAGTTACTGAATAATAAAATAATAGTTAATAAAAAAATATAAAAATGAATGATATAAGTGTAATTGTACCCATAAACGAAATTAATAAAACTATAGAAGATTATTTTCATAAATGTATACAAAGTGTGGTAGACCAAGTTGTTAAACCTAAGAATGTATACATTACTATAGCTAATAATAAACCACTGACTGATTTTTTTGATTCTTGGGAAAAACCTAAAGATTTAAATATAGTTGTTTTAAAAAATGAAGGTGAAACAGATTTTTGTTCTCAAGTAAATTACGCTATAGAAAATATGGACACAGAGTGGTTTTCGATACTAGAGGTTGATGATGAGTATTCTAAACATTGGTTTAAAAATGTTGAAAAGTATGTCACGTATTATGACTCTATAGATATTTTTCTACCACTAGTTGTTGATGTAGACGCAACCAATAACTTTTTAGGTTTCACAAATGAGTCTGTTTGGGCAATGAAATTCTCTGAAAAGTTAGGGGTTCTTGATAATAACACCCTACTTAATTACCAAAATTACCAAACGTCTGGGGCAGTTATAAGAAAATCATCCTATGAAGATGTAGGTATGTTAAAACCAACTATAAAACTAACCTTTGTGTATGAGTTTTTATTAAGAGCAACCTACAACGACCTTCAAATAATGACAATACCTAAGATTGGATATAAACATACTAATATGAGAGAGTTATCTCTATTTTGGAATTATAAACATGATGAGGAGATTAAACTTATACCTGAAGAAGCAGAATTTTGGGTTGGTACTGCAAAAAAGGAATATTTTTTCACATATGATAGAGCTATAGAATATGGAAATTAATCGATATGTCTATCTTAACTAATGGTATAACTGGAGCAAGTGGAACTACAATAACTGAAGTAGAAAAACCTAAAAAAGGCAGAAGACCCAAAACGAAACCATACTTTGGTGCCCCGCAAGAAGCAGCTGTTAGGGTTTTTTTAACCGCAACCACATTTGATGAAAGAAATAAAGTGTTCAACGCTGATTTACGTGCACCATTAAATAAGATGATTGAGAGCATTATACGACGTTACAAACTATATAGAAAGGACTTTGTGTATGAAGATATTCATGCAGATACTCTTTCTTTTCTAATTACTAAATGTGAGAAATTTAAACCAGAAAAAGGTAAAAAAGCTTATTCTTATTTTGGTACCATTTGTAAAAACTATTTAATGGGTCAGATTATGAAAGACCAAAAAGAAAGGAATAGAAAAATATCATATGAAGATATAGCCCCTTCTTTTGAAAATGGTTATAGAGAGGGATATAGTTATGAGATGAAAGATGATGAACCATCTATAGAAGTATTGATAAAAATTCTTCTAGAAAAAATAAAAATTTTTATGGATGAGAATAAGTTAACCGAAAATGAAACAAAGGTTGGGATTTCTTTAGTAGAAGTCTTTGAGAACTACGAAGAGATTTTTATTGCGGGAGTCGGTAATAAATTTAATAAGAACGTAATCCTATACCAACTAAGAGAAATGACTGGATTAACCACAAAAGAAATTAGAAATTCTTTAACCAGATATAAAGACATTTATAAAGTTGTTTCTGAAGTTTTTAAAAACCAGTAACTTTTGTATTTATTAATATGCCAAGACCTAAAAAGAAAAAAATAGACATACATCAGAATAGTGTTGTTTCACTACTCCAAGAAATCTACAATGAATGTGTAGAACAAAGAAATACTGCTATCAGGATTCAAAATAAAATGATTGCATTCATGAAAGAAGCAAATGACATGGCGTTAATAGGTCCGGTATTAAAAGAACAACAAAAAATAATAGATTCTGCAATAGAAAAAAAATTACAACTATCAAAGATACAAAGTTCACTCCTACATAAAAATCAACAAAATGATACTAGCATAGGGACTCTAGATGACGAAACTAGAGACAGTATCGCTGAACTTCTAGATAGGGAAATATAAATTTATAAAATATACTTAAATGGCTCTTGGTTCAGATGTTTTTAATAGTAAAGGTGATATTTTTAGTAAACTTGAAAGTCTACTACTTGTCCTAGATATTCATGGTGGTAGTAAAAAAAGAACAAACTTAAATAAGTGGAAAGCTTTATTTAAAGAAATAGGAGACAACCCAATATCGTTTGTAATTGCTCTTATAGAAATAATAAAAGGAAAAAGTAAAGAAAAAGACACAACCGAGGAGGCCCAAGAGAAAGGTGCTATGCGTAAGCCCGAGGTTAAACAAAAACCAAGCGAAAAACAAAAAGAGAGAGCGGATAAAAGAGCGGCTAGAAAACAAAATAGAAGAGAAATAATGAAGTTCATGAACGATTCTATGGATACGGAATTCGGAAGAACTTTGAACACTATAATTAAACAAGCTATCGCAAATGTATTCCCTAAGATTCCAGAAATTTTAGTAGAGGAAATAATAAGAACATTTAATTGTGATTCTTCTATGTTAGTACCAGTTGTAGGTGACGGATTAACTAGTGAGATTATCTTAAGAGCGGATTGGTTTGACCTATTTACAATACTTAAAACAGCTCCTGATGATGGTGTCGGTAAATTTTATTATGAAGCAGCCTCTTTTGATTTAGGTCTATACCCACCAGGTAAAAGTCCCTTTTCTCTAAATAGATTTTTATACCATGTTAAACAAAATCCAGCCAGTAGGTTCCCAGTTTATGGGGCTAGTGGCAAAATATTATTCACCATACAATTTCAAGACCCAACCGACAGTTTTATTATAAACCCTCATTATAAAGGCCCTAATCCCGCAGGAACTGGGGATAATGTAACTGTGTATGATACAAACACACCTAATTTATCTACCCCTGGTGGTGGTGAAAAATTCACTATAGCTGAATTTTTAAAAGACTATTTCGGCAATATTAGAGTAATTGAATTACAGGGATTTTTGGGAGCTTTTTTAGAACTAGAAGCTGGACTATGCTTCTCCATCACCAATGACGGTGATAAAAATTATGCTGACATTTTTGGTATAAATAAATGTATAGCAATTATAAATAAAATGTTAGTAGCTTGTGATGGATTGGAGCTCGGTAAAATAAGTACTGATAGTGTTAGTCATTTAGCTGAATTAACTGATGACGATTCTTATTTTAGTTTCAATACCGAAGAAGAAAAAAATCTACATTTAGAGGCTAAAAGAAAAAGTAAGGGAGTTATTAAGTTCGAGAGTTGTGATGACATAGAAATACCCCTTGACCCTATTATTTTTCAAGATGCAGCTGATGAGATAATTGCGGCATTAAATAGTGGTGGCGACCCATATAAAGCTTTTTCTCTGTGTTTACAAACAGGTGTAGAAGGTTCTATAGCTAAACATGGTGGTGGTACATTTGATGAACTAAACTGGAATTGGAAGTGGCAATTTATGAAGAAGTTAATAATAAACTTCCCAGCGATAGCGATGTTAGCTATAATGTCTCCTAAAGTTATTTTGTCTATAGTATTAGTTGCGGTTATTGTAAATAACACGACCTTAATAGGTGCCGGTCCTGCTGAATTTATAAAAATTTTTAAAAGAGTGTTTTTTAGAATAGTTAGAGCTGTTTTAGCTGAGGTAATGAAGATTGTTTTTGAAATACTTAAACAATATTTAATTAAACTATTAATTATCTATGTAAAAATGCTTTTGGCTACACAAAAAGGAAAAAGAATAAAAATGATTCTATCTTTAATAGCCTCACTACTTCCATTCATATCACAACTTCAGAATGCTCAAAACTGTAAAGAGATACTAATGATTATATTAAAAATGATTGACGCTACAGGGATTGATATTCCGTGGCAACCACCAGCTAAATTCTTACAATTTGCTAATTTTGCAAGAAGTGGTGAAAATTCTTTACGGGCCTTTCAAGGACTAATTTCTAAATTAGAAGATTTAGGTATACACGTTGGGGACATGCCAGATGGTTCATCTAATGAATGGACGTTAGGTTTTGGTGCGGCATTTCAAGCACTTGAAAACGATAAAGCAAAATATGGTAGGGTAGATGCTACTTCAGTACCAGCTATAGCTTCAGGACCTCCAGGTGCTGCATTAGTAAATTCATTAACAATTATAGGTAACTCATCTTAATATGGAAAAAACATTAAAAAATTATAAGGACAAAGCAAATAAAAAAATTTTAGAAGAAATGGCTTCACTTAAAGAAGAATTTGAAAAAACTAAATCTCTAATTTTTAATTTGACCCACCATTTAGATTCTGTAGAAAACGAATATAATAAATTAAATAACGAAATTAAAACACGTAAAGGAGATGGCAGGTAAAAGAGGAACAGGGCCAATGCCATTTCCAATACTATGGTTTGGTGTATGTGTAGATAATGACGACCCTTTAAGAGCGGGAAGAATTAGAGCTGTTGCTGATGAGTCTTCAGATTTTGAACACTCAAAATTTACAGACCCTGAAAATCAGGTAGATGCTGTAACTTTAACAGCAAGTACAGTATCGAAAAGCCATCCCGACTATTGGGAAAAATGGGGTAAGGGAGACCCATTTTTATTTACACCATTTTTACCATTACACCTAAATGTTGTACCAAGAAAGAACGACTTTATTAAAATAATAAAGTTTGACCCAACTGCTGGCCCCACATTAAATAGAGAGTATATTGGTCCAGTAACTTCTATGCCTCACAAATTAGGTGGAGATGCATACCATGTAGCACGAATGTGGACTAGTTTAGGTGGTCAAATTGATGTTCCTCAAGGTGTAGATATGAGTCCTGAATCTGCTGGTGTTTTTGCTAACCCCGATGATATAGCTATATATGGTAGAAACAATACTGATATTCTTTTTGGTATGTCTGATAGGTTACCTAAACCAAAACGAGAAGATGATAAAACTAATAATCCTCCTCCCGACAAAGAGGACGCTTTATACATAGAAACAGACTCTACACCACAGATTTTAATTAGGTCCGGTAAGTTCAAAACCGAGGCCTTTAAAGGTGTCCCATATAACACAGAAAAGTCATCACAACCTGAAAAGAACACCAAAATGACTTTTCTACAGTTAAATACGTTCCCAAAAACATTAAGTATAAAAGAAGGAGAAGAACAAACATTAACAGAAATACAAGACGGTAGACTAAACGTACTTTTTGAGTATGACATTTTACCCGGACAAGACCCCTTAGACTTTACAGACCCAACTAAAGAAATTAGATTGAGGTTTAACATTGCTTTATTACCAAATAGAGGGGCCGGACCCTCAAACAACATAATGTGTTCTGAAAAAGAGTTAATACATGCAAATATAATGTTTACAGAAACACTAGTAGGTGCCAACTTAAAACTTACGTCGGAAGATATGATAGAAGAACTTAATGGTGTATTAGCGGCCTTTGACCAACATGATTATGTTAAGGTTTTAAGTGATTATTCCGGTACAACCTCCAACCCAACATACGGATTTAATCCAGTAAATACCACAGGGTTAAAAAGAAAAATTAGTTCTCTTGGGTTAGCATCCCACCCCCTATACTTTAGACCAGGACAAAAATTAGTACATTTCTTAACCCTAACCCAATGGGACGCTCCACAATTTTCATCATATGCCAGTTTAGTTGATGACGCTACTTTTAAATCTGCTAAAAATTCTATTACAGATTTTATAGATAAAATAAAATTGAGTGGAGTTAAGGAAAATGGGTTCGGTCTTGCTTTTACTGATAAGGCAGATGATAGAGAAATACCAACTAAAGATACACAAGTAAAACAGAAAAGCCCAATATTATCTGATGAACAACAAGGTTTTCTAACTTGTGGTAGTGAAAAGATATATCTTTTATCTCATAATTCCCAGATAAGTGGTACCGCTCCTTTTAAATTAAACAGTAATTACGGCATTTCACACTGGCAATATATAGATAAAATAGAAAAATCTACAAATTCTTTAGTTCGTGGGGAAAAACTTTTAGACCTACTAGACATAATAGTAGAATTTACACTTAGTCATGCACACCAACCAGGTAAAGCCCCTGTTAGTGTTTCATGGGGTGGTACCACCTCTGATGAAATCACAGATAAATTATTAAAAGCCAGAGATGAGGTCTTAAATAAAAATATAAGAATTAATTAGTATTTATAATATAAAGAAATTATATGTCTATTCTTAAATCTTATTTCTCAAAGAACAATAGTATTGTTGCAAAAACTTCAGTTAATACTGGGAGAAACCCAGTTGCTGAACTATTCTATGGTAGTGAACCTATAAGAAGTTGTAAGTACACTGGTAATAGTGGTGATACTTGTGGTGGCAGAACAGGCCATACAGCCGATAATATTGGTAGGTTTTCAAGATTTATATTTGATTTAGATTTAAATGATATAAGTGCTAAGGTTGGGACTGGTTGTGTTAATCTATCTGGTGGTACGGGTACCACCCATACTTTAAAAATGACTAACACTTCTTCATTCGATAAAAACCTATTAAATGATAAATTAGTTAACGGTAAAAGAAGGGCATCTTCATTTACTTTATTATTGTTTAAAGTTACAGGAACTACATGGGATGAGGGTGTTGGCTATGATTACAAAAATATAGGTGGAACTTTTGAACCAGAGTTTGATGAGACTTTTTCTGAGAGACCATCAAACTGGTATTCAGCTACCACTATATCTCCTTGGACCACTGAAGGGCTATATAGTAATACTAATCCGTTAAGTTATGAATTGATTGATACTCAGAATTTTGACCAGGGAGATGAAAATATTAATTTTGATATGACTTTTGAAGTTAATAATAGGTTAAGTGGTGATTCTGCTGGTAATATCCCATATCCACCTACCGCATATGGGATAGCTTTTACTGGTACTTTAGAAAATTTAAGTGGGTTATCTGAATCATATAGTGTAGGGTTTTTTACCCGCCATACACAAACTTTTTATGAACCATATCTAGAAACACAGTATGATGACTATATAGGAGATGATAGAGACCAATTTTATTTAAATAAAACTAATAGATTATTTTTATACACTAACACTAAAGGAACCCCCACTAATTTAGATAATTTACCACAAGTTGTGATATATGATTGTGATGATGCTGTATATAGTTCAATGACAGCTACAAATTTAACCTGTGGAGTTTACTATGTTGATTTTGCCGTAACAGGAACAACTTATGGTACACCATCACAATTTAGTGACCAATGGTCCAATCTAGTTATTAATGGTAATACTTTAACCAATATTACAAATGAAGTTACCATCTTAGACGCTGACCAATATTATCAAATTGGGCCAGAAGACCAAGTACCTAAAGAATATGGTTATTCGGTAAGTGGTATAAAAATGGATGAAAAGGTGGTAGCTGGAGATGTTAGAAAAGTTTTTATATCAGTAAGAGTTCCTTACACTGTTAATCACCCGGTGATTATAGATGGTATTAAATATAGAATATATGTTAAACAAGGCACAACTGAAGTTGAAACTCATCCATGGGGTGATGTAAATAGAACTTATAATCATAACTATTTTATTTTAAACACCGGAGACATGATTCCTAACGAATATTATATAGATATTAAAGTGACTTCTAACCAAGAAGTTAATATTTATAAAAGAATAACAACCTTCCAAGTTGTAAATCAATTATAAAAAAAATAAAAAAAACATGAAAAGAAAAATAAGAGTAACAGAATCAGAATTGATACAATCAATAGAAAAAATAGTAAAAGAACAAACAGCTGTCTTAGGTTTTGGTAGAACTAATGGGTTTAGTAATTTTGGTATAGGACAACCTACCGAGAAATATAGAGAATTAGGTGAAAATGGTGGTGGTAATTATAATGTAAATGTTTATAGTGACCCAGATTCTACAGAAGATGGTATGGGTATATTTGAGGATGATTATTTTGAGGATGATTATGTGGAATTAGAAGAAGATTGTTTAGATGAAGACTGTGATGGGACACATGAGGAGCTGACACGGGAAAGTGTAGAAGATTTAGTTAGAAAGGAATTACTAGAAACCCAAGCAAAAGAAGCTAAAAAATGGATTCAAGGAGCTGTTAAAAGACCAGGTGCTTTAAGAAAGAAATTGGGTGTGGGTAAAGATAAAAAAATATCTTTAGCTATGATAGATAAAAAAATGAAACAAATTAAAGCTAACGATAGTAATAAGAAGAAAAAAGGAGTACAAGGTTTAACTAAAGCTGATTTAAGAACATATAAACAACTTAATTTAGCAAAAACTCTTAGAAGAATGGCTAAAAAGAAACACGCATCAGAAGCTAAAAGATATGTAAAGAAATAAATATATAATATAGATTATAATAAAAAACCACTCATATGAGTGGTTTTTTTGTTTTTAGATGTCATCATCATCATGAGTATGGTCATATTCATGAGTATGGTCATATTCATGAGTGACAGTTGTGTGGGTTGGTGTTGGCTCTTCCGGTTCTACTGGTTCTGGTGGTGGATTACCAAAATTTTCAGACGCTGTAAATCCTAACCCAGCCATTACTATCCATTGTAATGATTCATACATATTGGAGGCTACTTCAAAATTCCAGAACAGATTAGCTACATACCCTATTATCATAAATAATAGACATATAAATGTTACAACTCTTTTACTGGAGACCTTACTCCCACTACTTAACATGTTTTTAAGAAAATGCATAATATTGTTTTTATTATAAATATGCCCTAATTTACTTATAGTAGTTTGGTGTTAGTTCTGGGTGTAGAATATCTTCATAAGGTGCTTTAACCACAGATATAACTTCTGAGTCTCTAGCGTCTTCAGATAGATAATGAGCAAGTCTTTTGTTTGCTTCAAAAACTGACTCTGATTCTACAACATATTTAAATTTTTTAACTTTTGAGTTTCCATTGTTATCGACACTTCCAGTGTCAAATGCTACGATTGCTTGATAATACATATTTTTTTAATTTTTTTTATTTTTTTTATCATATTCATTCATATTTTTGAATAATTTCTTTTGATTCTGTACCCTGTGCCCCTCCTCAATAACATATTTACCTAAAAAATAAATCACTAATATAACCCCTAAAATATATAATATAAATTCCCACATTGACATAAATTATGATTTTCTTATTAATTCTCTATAAACTTCTGCTCTATATTCTGTAATCACATCTATATGGTATTTTGGAACTATATCTTCATATAATTTTTCACCTAAATCTTCTACAAGTGACGGGTTATCTAACAACTTTTTAGTGTATTGATACCACTGTTTATGGTTTTTATGGGTGTCCACTAATAAACAATTACCTTTAGGGTTTATCTTACCTCCATATTCTATAGCGTTTACACAGTCAATTTGATAAGGACCGTAATCTTGAGCTATTAAAGCTTTTTTATGAAACCCAGCTTCTATCACTTTTAGTTGTGATTTAACTTTATTAAACATATGTTCCTTAAGTGGTGCCAAAGAAATGTCAAAATTATTATAGTTGGAAGCGTATGTGGTTATAGGTTTTGTCCAAACTCGTTTATATGGTAGTAATTCTTCACCGTCAAACCTCCCCTTTTTAAACTTATGTAAAAAATCCTTATATTCCTTAGACAATACACCAAAATCGTCAGTAAATATTTTTTCAAACAAGTACCAAACCGACTCATGAGGCTCAATTTCTCTAACCTGTTGTTCGTTAGTTTCTGGGTTAATCATTGTTACATTCCCCCTTAAATCGTAACCACACAATACAAATTGAAATTTGTCTTTATGGCTCATGTTTAATTTACCAGGAAGACCACGTAAAATTTCTAAATCAGCTAAGTGAGAAGAACCACCCAACCAACCAATTCTCATAAGATTAGAATCTATTTTTTTAGGTTGAAACTGTCTTTCCCTAGGATTTATAGTATTTGGGAATATAAATATATTATCACAAAATCCCTTCATTTCTTCTGCAAATACTTTAGTAGTTGTAGATATGTTTTTAGCTGCTTTTAAACTTTCTTTTATGTGGTAGTCTAGTTGGTTTTGTTTAACAATAGCATGAGCAGGGTGGTCAGCAGTTGGTGACCAGTAATCATCCAAATCACACAGAGAAGCTATTCCTAAAGTGTTTAGTCGTTCAACAGCTTTATGAGATTTGGCAAAATCAGGACCTAAAGACCGGTGATAAACTACTAAATCGTATTGTTGAAGGAAGACATCATCCTCAAGCTTAGGTTGGTAATCGACATCAACCCAAAATTCATCAGGATACATTTTTTGTAAATTAATATGAGGGTCTACTGACCTAAATTTACTTACACCAGTTCTATCACTAGGTACTACTAAAATTCTGTACTTGGAGTTTTTCATAGTAGAATAATACTACTAAGAATTTGTATAGTCAAAGGTACTATCTAATTAATTTTTCGAGTTTTATGTATAGTACCTTTAAACACGGTGTTCCCAACCACTATCTGTATAGATTCATTTAGATTTTTATTTTCTATTATTCTATTTGATATGGTTTCGTTTATAAGTTCCTCTAAACTATCTTTAACAGTTTCTTTAACTAAGTTTTTTAAAGAGCTTTGACTAATTTTCTGTGTAGTGTTGTTAGTTGTCTTTTGTTTTACATTGTTAGTGAAAGACTGTGTAGTTGGTTGGACCCCTGAAAGTTTCTTCATTTTTTCAGCAGCTCCCTCTATTAAAGAGTTTGGTATTTGATTACCGAAAGACACTTCAGGTATTGGGTGGTCAATCATCAGTTTTTTTATTGCGTCCGGTAAATTAGAATTTTTTACTTTTTCTTCTGTTACCGTAGGCCTAGTAAGATTATTATTTTCCTGTATAACAGAATTTACACTACTTTCGTTAAAATTATTAGATACTGGAGGTAGATTATAGTTAGTTTCTGATGTACTATTCGTTTGAGTATTACGGTTTGGTTTAGTGTCACCGACAGCGTCCATAACTCTTTTAGCTTGAACTAGTTTTTCTTGTAAAGATTGCATTCCATCCATATTTTTAAAATTTTGAATTAACTAAGACCCTATTCATTGATTTATCACCTAAAGGGTTATATAACGGTGGTTCTGAAAATGTTTGAAATAAAGAGTCTGAACCTTTAGCCTGTTTAAAACTCTTAATCCTATCTAGTCTAAATAACCTCCATTGTGGTAAAGGCTCTCCACCTTCACTAACTTTAAGAGATGGTCCTGACGTTTGATACGCTCTTAGTACTTTATTATTTCTTTTAGAATAACCTAAAGCTACTGGTTCACAAGTTCTTTTACCAGGGCCTATACTTGGGTCGTCTTCATATTCCATTTCACAGGTATGTTTATTTTTTATTGCATCGATTATTGTTGAATCAAATGCTTGCTCAAGTATAAGGTCTGATATTAGATTGTAAAGTTTCATTTATACTATCTTGGTTCAGAAACAGTAGGTGAATATCCATCACCACTATCTAAATTACCGGATGAATATTCTTTTTTATTATTATAAAGATTATTTTTAAGATTTCCTATACGTCCAGTATTTGGTTCACCATTTCCTAGTATGTCTATACTACCACCAGTATTGTCGTTATCATAAACACTTAAATACTTAGCATTTCCCTTACCTTTAGGGTCACCATCTGATTTTGCATTAGGGTGATTAGTGTTATACACATCTGTTTGTTTATAAACATTTCTAGTGATTAACTTTTCTCTTTCTTTAGCGGAGATATCAGTTAGTTTTTCTCCCGGTTTTTTTTGATTAAAATCTGCCATTTTATGTTGTTATTTTTTTTATTATGTCTCTAATTCGAGACGCTTCTGTGTAAACTGTTCTATTATTAATTATTTCGTCTGACGTTTTTTGAGCTCTAGCTAACCTAACTTTTGTTGGGTTTTTACTTTTATCCTTTGTATGGGGCTTCTTAAATTGATTAGCCAATCCACCCTGCATTTTTCTTCTTTTGGTATTATCTACTATTTTTCTTTCCCTGGTTAACTTATCATTAAGCCACCCAAATAATTCTTTCCCACCAATTAACTCATAAGCTTGTGGGTTCATGTCATTCTCCATTTCATGCTTAATCTTTTTAGCTTGTCCGTAATTAACACCCTTATTTTTACATAAAGTACTTAATCTTTCATAACCATTAGTTTTACTAGACACACGACGTAGATTATTATTTAAAGTTTCTAATAATTCGTCAGGTAACTTATAAAAATCATTTTTAAGGTCCTTATTCATCTTTTAATAATTTAATAATATTATCTATTGTATATCCTTTATTCCTCGCATACTTCTTTAAATGATTTATTTTTCTATCCAACATAGAGTCCTCACCTGTTGTATCAATTTGAACCTGCAAGTCTTCATCCCTATTCTTTAAAATTATCTCTAACATTTTTATAACATCATCATCTTCCACCAATCTTTGATAATTTGAAGAATCATCATCACTTTTATCGTCTAAATCTACTGTTTTGCCCATAGATTCTGCTCTTTCTTCGGCTTCATCCTCATCCATCTCGTGCTCTTTTTTAAAATATTCTATAGTCTCACCAGCATCCATTGATTGAGTTTCTTCATAACCTAATACGTCTTCCATATTATGTTCCCCAAGTTCTTCTATAGATTCACCCCAGTAACGCTTCATTAGACCCATACGACTAGTACCATTTATACCACCACCTTGTCTAGCCATTGGTACAGTAGCATCCAAAGTCTTTGACCCAGATATGGTTACATTAGTATAGATACCTAAAGGTACTTTACCACCTTTAATAGAACCATCGTAGTCCACTAACTCCTCCAGTTCTTCTTCTTCATTTTCTTCTCCACTTAATAGCACAGTTTCTTGGTCCTCAACCCATTCATCATGACTCATTTTGGGGTGAGCTTTCTTACAACTACCAGTATGATTTATGTTTTTCATAGTTATTCTTTTTATATAAATATTAAGTTGCGATGGAATGATATTTATTATCAATGGGAACACAAAATTTATTAAATTATTATTTTAACAAACTTGACGCTAAGATAAGTTATAGTAGCTATCATGATTTTTATTTAGCTTCAGATGAAAAGAATTTTAACAGAGAAGTCATGTATTCTAAAAACATTATAGGATATGATGATGGTAATGTTTTACCTGTGTGGATTGATTTAAATTTATCTGGAGTTTGTACAACACAACCAACCCTAACTGGTGTATGTTCACCAGTGGGTACAGAAGGAGCACAGGGTAGTATAAAAAATGTTAGTACAGGTACACCACAAACTATATTAAGTAAAAATTATTGGCCTAGTGCCTATACAGATTGTGAATGTCCCTATACAGATGCTACATATACCGCAATAGACACAGGAGTATCGGGAGGTACAGACGACAGTATAAACGTAGTACCCAATCTAATATCTGATGGGTCACTAACACAAGTTACAAATATTGATGGTTTTACAGCTGTTACTTCAGCATCATCTTGGACTGAATGGTCGTTTGGTGGGGCTTATTTAGGGGACTTTACAGATGGGGGGTTACAAATGGCTAATTATTATTCTTATTCTGGTGGTGATAAAACATATTTAGGTTATTTACCAGAGATTTATCCATTTCCACCACCTACTATGACGGGAACAACTCTTTCTGCGTCTGTAATAGGTCTACCAGTACTTTCAGCGACAGGGGCTATTAGTACCTATACTTTAATTAGTTGTAAAAATGGCCAAGGCAGTTTCTCTGCTGGAACCTATGGTTCTAACCCAGCTTATACAGCGGTACAAGTGACTTTAAGTGGGTGGTCTAATGTTGGCACATCCTGTGGTGATGGTGCAGACAACATGCCTGCTACATCTGGAGACCCAACACCGACATCAACTACAAATGCAACAACACCAACCGTAGGGTGGTTTACAGGAACTTCTCTTTCTGCTTTTACCACTTTTTACACAGGTTCTTGTTCTCCACCTACTACTCCTGGATATTTTAGTATCCCCAATATAAATTTAACAGGTATAGATAATGGTTTATTGACAACCATGACTACCGGACAAACCATACAGTTATATGATAGCCTATCTTCAACAAATGAGTTTGACGCAACCAAATACGATAAAAGATTAAAACTAAATCAAGTAAGTGCTTCAACATTTTCTCTTAATAATATAGCCTATACACTTAGTTCAGCTACAGATAACAGTGGATACTACCAAGAATTAAACGGTGGATTCTACCAAGGGTTTTATAAATTACATGGGTACCCGTATCAAATATTGCCCGATAGGCCTGATATTGGGTGGACGGTGGAGACTTTTTTAAAAATAAGAGCTACCGGGGAAACCACACCAGATTCAGCTTCTACGTGTTTTTCCACAATAAAAAATGTTTGTGATTCAGAACCAGGAGTAAGATACACACTAAATGATGTGTTCCCAAATAATGCTGGGTTCTTTTATTATGTTGGCACAAGAGCAGAAAATAAATTTCATTCTGAACATAAATTTGAAACTGGTTGTACTAGTGAATCGTTTGGTAATTGTTGTTCTGAAACAGTACCAGGTCATGTTATAGGGCCAGCAAGAGTAAGTACCTCCCCAATAGACACAGCGACTGGTGGGACAGCCAATACAATGGTGTTTACCTCTGCAACAGAAGACGCCTATTCTAATTGTTTTGGGTTAAGACTTACACCAGATTTTAAATTAGGTTATAGAGTTTTAAGGTATACCGGTTCTTGTGTTACAACTGGGTATACTATAGATTGTACAACGGGGACAACATTTGATTGTGGTTATGATGTTGAAGAAAAATATTCTGATGTTATTTGTCCAGCGTTAATAAATTCTGGCACTTGTGAAGATACTTGGATACATGTAGCTGCTGTATTTGATAGAGATTTTCCTTTATTAGCGGGGTCTAGTTGTGATGTCGAGTATAACTTTGGCGGCCTATTTGATTTAACTTATATTTTCCCAGGAGTACTAAATTCCAATGTAGCTGGCAGATGTAAAAATGTATTTGACGAAATGCCTTTAATCCCAGAAGATGGTTACTATGATTTTGATTGTAGCTCAATTAGCGGACAAACAGTAGATAATTGTTGTTATTCAGCTGGCACATCTTATGGTTCTTGGTTATCACATGATGAATATAGAAGAGGGTCCTTAACTCTTTATGTTAACGGTAGAAGAGTTTTAAAAATTAATGATTTTGAAGAAATTATCCCTAGACCATTAAACCAACATAGAGACTTACAAGTAGGTGTGCCATATAACATGTCTTGGGGTGGTGGTTCACAAGGCTTATACGAAACAGTAACTTTTGGAGCGGAAGGGTGTACTGGTGCTCCCCCTTACATACAAACAGCTAAGGATTTAGGATTATTGATTGAAAATAATTTTGCTGGAACATTTATGGGTGGTATTTCACAATTAAGATACTATACAGAACCATTATATGCTGATGCTATTTACCATAATTTTTTAGTTAATAAAGATAGGTACTCATTAATAGATTGTGATTTCCAAAAAAATTGTACATCAAACTCATGTAACAACTCACAAGTCCTATACTTAACTGAAGGGGATATGTTTGACATAAAAGCTATTTTTGGTACTTCTGCAGATAATTTATATTTTGAAACCAACTGTTGTAAACCTGTTAAATTTAGAGCTTATACTCAAGATAATGTGTCTAGTGTTAAGTTTTATAAGAACGGTGAAGAGGTAACAGTACCGTTTTATGCAAAAAATATGGTAAATTCTACAGGGTCCTTAAATGAGGGTAAAGATACCATTGAAATAGTTATTACTAAAATGGATAACAGTAAAAATGCAATAGTAACATTATTAGGTAATACATACAAGTAGTTTTGTGATTAACAAAATAATTATATATAAAGATAAAATATTAAAAAACATAAAATATGCCATCGTACATTAGACTTTTAACAGAGAAACCAGGAAATATAGCAACCCCACCATTAGGACATACCGCTTTATACGCAAGTAGTGGGACAGCAGGGGAGAATAAATATGAATTATATATAAAAAACCCAGAAGGGTTCGTACACCCAGTAGGTGGTATGGCAAGTGCAAGCACTTTTTCATCTAACACTACATTTATTTCAGGAGCAACAGTATATTCTGGGGGGTATGGGAGTACTTCAGGTTCACCACTAGTTGCACTTGCAGTAGAAGGTGTTATTAGTGGTTTATCGGACAACACAGTGTATATTAGTCCTGGATTAAATATTTCAGGAATAACATCAGGGACTACAAAAATAGCAGTGGGACCAAACCACACGATTAGTGGTGCTTACGCGGTAGCTTTTGGTTCCGCTAATACAGCATCTCAAACAGGAAGTACAGCATTTGGTTCAGGAAACACATCAAGCAATCCTATGTCTTTTGCGATAGGGGGTAACAATAGAGCTACTCGTGATTTATCTTTTGTAGGTGGGTCCGCGAGTACAGCATCAAATCACGGAGCTTTTGCTTTTGGATTTGGTAACACATCTAGTGGAGCATATTCCACATCATTTGGTTCAGCGAATACGGCAAGTCAATCTGGAGCTACATCATTTGGTTCAGGAAATACAAGTAGTGGTAGAGTTTCATTTACTACTGGTGGTGGAAATACCGCTAGTGGAAGTCATTCATTTGCTGCTGGTACAGGTAACACTTCTTCTGGATTCACACATTTTAGTATTGGTAATGGAAATGCTTTTTCTAATCTATTTTCTATTGGTAATGGTACCGCTGGTACTAGAAATAATATTTTCACTGTAACTCATTCAGGTATTACGGTACAATCTTCAGGTGCTAGTGCAAGTAATACGGTAAGACGATATACAGGGTCTTCTGCAGCGGCATTAACAGTATATTCCGGTTCAGGGTCTCACCCACTAGGATTCCAACTACCATTGGTACAAAAACCTTACGGTGACCACGCTTCTAATGCTGGTTGGCCTGCTTTATCTGCAAATACTGCTGATAATAAGGGTATGATGATTTTTGATGGAGCTAATATACGAGTATGGACTGGAGGTACTTTATGGGGTAAATTAGCTTTAGTTGATGGGAATAAGACTATAAGTTAAACTATTATTATGGAATTCTTTATTAGAAAAAATTCTTTAGAACCTATACTAAAAATGGAATTAGTTAGAGATGGAAGAAATGATTTTGCAGACTTTCATGATAAACTATCTAACTCTACTGTTAAATTTTCTATGAGAAATGTTGAGGACGGTACTTACAAAGTCCTAAACCAATCGGCAGGCATTGTACAAAAAGTGTTATTATCAGAAAATGCACCAGTGGAATATTACATTTATTACAGATGGAGAAAAAAGGATGTAAAGAAAGTTGGTCGGTACCAAGCTATGTTCTCTATATACCTACATGACGAATGTAGTGAATTAAAAGTCCCTATACGAGAAGATTTATTCATAAATATTACAGACTCTTTTGTGCAAGCTTCTTGTGATTGTTAATTGATATTTTCTTAAAATTTTATTATCTTTTTATCGAATGTTAAGTAAAACTCGTGGATAATCACGAAGCTAATAATACAAACGATAATGACAAATAATTTAAAAAACGCAACAACCGAAGAAATCCATGAATTCCTTCATGGTTCAGACCCTGAAAAACATATAGTATCCTTAGAATATGGATATAGGACTGGAAAAATCTATAAGATTAAAGAATGTCCAGTTAGAGGTAAAATTATAGAAACTGATACTTTTACACCATTTTGTTGGGTTGGTAATCTTAGCAAAAAGAATTTTTACAGAAATAATAAACAAAACCAAAAGGAGGCAATGGCCAAATATGGTATAATTGTAGAAAAATTAGAAACTGGTGACGATGAAAGACTTAAAAATGGTTTAACTTATTTAATTAAAACGACTAAGAGTTATAGAGATTTAGTAAGTTTCTTTAGACAAGGAGGAATTAATCCTTGGGACATGGAAACAAGAGACAGCATTCAAATACTACCACCAATAGAACAATATCTTATACAAAAAGAAAAAAGATTATTTAAAGGGTTTGAGGAATATGATGATGTTCATAGATTGGTTTTTGATTTAGAAACAACATCTTTAAACCCTGAAGATGGTAGAATATTCATGATAGGTATAAAAGATAATAGAGGTTTTGAAAAAGTTATAGAGATTGATGATACCCCTGAAGCTGAGATAGAAGCTATATATGAATTTTTTGATGTCATAGATGAAATAAAACCTAGTATAATTGGTGGATATAATTCATCTAATTTTGATTGGCCTTGGCTATTTAAGAGAGCTGAAATTTTAGGAGTAAACACTAAAGAATTTAAAACACTAAACCCAAATGAAGATTATAAAATGAAGGATGGGGTTTTAAAGTTAGGTGCAGAAATTGAAGATTATAAACAAATAAAAATTTGGGGGTATAATTCTATAGATATAGCACATTCAGTAAGGAGAGCACAAACTATTAATTCGGAAATTAAGAGTTGGGGGTTAAAATATATAACACAATTTAGTAAATCAGAAAAACCTAACAGGGTTTATGTTCAGGGTGATAAAATCGCTTCAACATACAAAGAAAATAAAGAATTTTATTTAAATGTAGAAAATGGAAAATATAAACAAACGAACACTGATGGATTAAAGAATTTAGATAAACGATTTCCTAAAACATATAAAAAAGTAAATGGTGAAGAAATCGTAGAGAGATACTTAATAGATGATTTATGGGAAACCCAGGAAGTTGATGGACAATTTAACCAAGCTTCTTTTCTATTAGCTAGTATGGTACCAACTTCATATGAAAGAGTTTCTACTATGGGTACAGCAACTTTATGGAAGATGTTAATGTTGGCGTGGTCGTACCACAGAGGATTAGCTGTTCCAACGAAAGACTCCAAAAGACCTTTTGTCGGTGGGTTATCTAGACTAGTTAAAACTGGATACTCAACCAATGTTTTAAAATTAGACTTTAGTTCACTTTACCCATCAATACAACTTGTACATGATGTTTTTCCTAAGTGTGACATTACTAATGTTATGAAAGGAATGTTAAAATATTTTAGAGATACTAGAATTAGATATAAAAATCTAGCTTCAGAGTATTATTCTAAAGATAAAAAGAAATCAGAATCATTTGGTAGAAAACAACTTCCTATTAAGATTTTTATTAATTCAATGTTTGGTTCTTTATCAGCACCACAAGTTTTTCCGTGGGGTGATATGAATATGGGTGAAAAAGTAACTTGTACGGCAAGACAATATTTGAGACAAATGGTCAGATTTTTTATGAGTAAAGATTATGACCCACTTGTTATGGACACTGATGGTGTTAATTTTTCTTGCCCTTTAGATGTGGAAGAAAGAGAGTATATTGGTTTGGGTAATAATGAATTGGTTGAAGAAAATAAACTTTATAAAGGTAGTAAGGCAGATGTTGCAGAATATAATGATTTATTTATGAGAGGTGAAATGGGGTTAGATACGGATGGACAATGGACCTCATGTGTTAATATAGCAAGAAAAAATTATGCATTATTAACGACTAATGGAACCGTCAAGTTGACAGGTAATTCTATAAAATCTAAAAAAATACAAGGATATTTAGAAGAATTTATTGATAAGGGATTAAGATTATTACTAGAGGGTAAAGGTGACGAGTTTGTAGAATACTATTATGAATATTTAACTAAGATTTATAATAGAGAAATTTTATTAGCAAAAATAGCAAATAAGTCTAGAATTAAACAAACAATAAAAGCTTATAAAAAGAAATGTACACAAAGGACTAAAGCTGGTAATTTAATGTCTAGACAGGCACATATGGAATTGGTTATCAAGAACAATATACCAGTTTCATTAGGTGATACTATATATTATGTTAATAATGGTAAGGTAATGTCACATGGAGACGTACAAAGAAAAAAGAAAAAGGATGGTACTGAAGAGATAATATTACATTCTTATTTAATATCTGAGAATGATTTAGATAATGGTGCAATGGGTGAATATAATGTACCTAGATATATTTCCACTTTTAATAAAAGAGTTGAGCCGTTGCTAGTCTGTTTTAAACCAGAAGTCAGAGAGTCGTTACTTAAAAAGTTACCTGAGGATAGAGAATACTATACCAAAACACAATGTGGTTTAATAAATGGCATTTCCAGAAAGGAAGGTGACCAAGACTCTTTAGAGGAAATACTAGAACTTTCTAACGAAGAAAAAGTATATTGGGAAAAAATGAATATTAGTGAAAATTATTTTATGGAGGAACTAGGACTCCTTGAGACCATCAGATGATACTATTACCCAAGAAGATAACGGCTCATAAAATCTAAATTCTACACAACTTTCTGGTAACATTTCTAAAGAATCCCATTCCATATCTATTAATCCTTTATCTGGCTCTATAACACAATTAGCTAGAGATTTTATTATATATTTTTTAGCCTTATTACTATCTAGAGTATATGTAGTGTCTTCTATTAAAACTATAAATTCTTCTTTAGGACAGTCACATTTAATTTCAGATGTTTCATTACTAAAACCAGACGGTATTAAGGCGTATTTCTTTAAATATTCTATAAGTAGTATAGTTAGTTTTTTATATTTTACCGAATGAGCTAATCCACCTTCGTAGTTAACAAAATCAGTTAACCCCACAGACTCAACCTCTTCCGCGATATACCCCCAGTCCTCACTATTATTAGATTTCCATTTAAATTTTCTTGGAGAGAGTTGTAAGAGTTTATCTAAATTAGAAAATCGTATATCTTCTATGTCATATTTAAATCTTCTAGAAGAAGTATCTCTTACTACATTACCAGAGGTATCTATACCTAAATCTGTAGCTGCAGCAGATATTAGATTTTGTGTAGCCATTTGTAAACAACTAGCTGTTAATGTTATTGAAGTCGCCCCTACATTTACAGGGTTTATAGGTCTTTGAGCGATAGATAGTACAGTGTTTCCACTAGATAGTCCAGAATAAGCTGTTATTGCAACACCATAGGTGTTGGACCTACCGTCATTATATGAGGTATTCCCACTTAAATTATCTGCGGTTTGTATTACAAATGTGTATCCAGAATTACCAGTATAGGCGTCTTGTATGTCATAATTGTAAGAAAATCCAGTGGTATTATTAACCCACACTTCATCTTTAAACTGTGATGAACCAGAAAATATTCCTGTAGTCGCACCAGATTGTTTTAATTGTCTAGAATAGTCTATTTGTGTGTAAAAAGGCATATTAAATTACGTAAATACTACCAGGATTAAAAGGTCTGTAAGATAAAGAAGCGTTTAAAGATGAAGCTTCTAGACTTTTTCTTTCTGTCATATCTTTAGGGCTTAATCTAGTTAGTCTTGCGGACAATTCTTCTATAAGCAGAGCATATTCTTCCTTTGCTTCAGCTAGTAATGTGTCGTACTCTAAAGTTAAATCAGAATCCGGCGTCTTTAACGCGCCTCCAAACTTACCCCTTACCCTACCTAATTGTTCTTTACATTTCGCAAAAAAGTATCGTCTAACCCATGACTGAGCAGGACTATTTAATTCATCATATGGGATAGCATCCAACCTAACATCACTTGGTAGTATTACAACATCTCTATTTTTAATTAAACACTCTTCCCTACTTCCTGTCGAACCACTTGATGATAAATCATAATACCAGTAATATACCCGTTCTTGACCTATATTACCAAAATCAAATTTACCACCGGGTACATTCATTAAATGTAAATTACGAGGCCCCCCAATACCACCAGGTCCCGCTGTAATTCTATAAGTTAAATCACCACCTATAAGTCGGTTTTTTAAGTTCCTATCCTGCATTCTTAATAAAATATCAAAAGCAGGCATCATAAAATAAGAACCTTGAACTCCCATTTGAGCATAACCAAAGGTACCACCACCTCCGAATCCACCACCCCCGAATCCACCTAAAAAGGGGTCTATGAATGATTCATTCAGTTCAGCTCTATTGTACCACATTACTTCATTTATTTCTCTTTTTCCCGGAATTTGATAAACCTGTTGTCCCCCAACCAAATCAATAAAATCTTGTTTTAATTCCCAAGGACCTGCAGATTGTAAACCGGCAATTCTTGAATAAGCATAAGTGTATTGAGTTTCATAATCTAAATCTCTAGTCATAAAAGCACTAGTTGTAGAAGCTTCATCTTGGTCTAAACCAGCTATTGAACCCCATTGATTTTCAATTAACCAATCCTGTACATACATTCCGTAATCCATTATAGCGATTTCGAGTGCGGTATCCATCATTTCATCTATTAACTCTACACCTCTTATTGGAGCACCTAACATGTGTTTAGATTGTCTAAATAATTTTTCTCTTTTTTCCGGTGAAATTAATCCTGCCATAAGTTCTTTTTATTTATAAATATCATGTAACCTATTATAAATATTTTCGTACAATTAGATAGTATAAATCAATATAAAAATAATAATATGGAATATTTAATCGGATACTTAATTTTGTCAGTAATAGTTATGGTCTTATTTGTTGAAATAAATAAGAAGCAACTTTTAGAAAATTATCTAAACTTTGAGAAAAAAGGCGAAAGAAATCCTTCTAATGGATGGTACAATTTCTATATCTTTACACACTTTTTAAAAGCCCCAATACTTTGTCCTATGATTATAGTTTTAATTTTAGGTAATGGAGGAAAGATTATAAAATAGAACCTACACTACAAGGTCATCATCTATATCTTCTAAATCTTCTGGTTCGTCTAATTCTGGAAAAGGGAGTGGGTTTGCTAATTGGTCATAACTCCTTGGAGCTCTCTGTGATGAACCAGAACCAACTAACTCAGCACTATACATCATAAAATTATTTAATTTAGTTAAAGTATTTTGAATTTGTTTTCTAGTTGTCGAATCTTTAATAAGAGCCCAAGCTCTTTTTAAGTTATCGATAATATTCTCAATTCCTGAGGCTGCCGAAACACCAGGATTACGACCTCTCCATTCTGACTGTTCATTAAGAATATTAAGTGGTTTATAAGCACGTATATTAAGAACCGTCAAATTTTCTCTTATAATAGATTCTCTAACTAATTTTAACGTTTTGTTAACCGCAAGATTTAAATTAGTATTTTTTTTGTGAACTACTAGTTTAAATAGCCTACCCATATCAGACTCTGTAAGCTTAACTATTTTAGATTCATCCAGACCTAAACCTTGCCAACTACCATAACCTTCTGACTGTTCATTTCGTTTAATAGTATCTTCTTCCTCTTCGGTCATCTCTTCCTCCAAATCTAAATCCTCCAAATCCTCTAGTTCATCAACCATCATTCTTGCAGCTTTTTTTAAGGTACCAGTTTCTTTATGTGTTTTACCTAATTCTTTAAGTTTTCTTTTAACTTCTTTTACTGCTTTATAAGCATCTTCGATTTCTTGTCTAATACCGTCCGCACTTTTAGTTTCAGTAACCACTCTACGAAGAGTGTTTTCTAACAGCTCAATACTTTTTCTTGTAGTCATAATTTGTACTTTTTATTATAAATATATCGAAACTTAGTAATATCCATGTAAGGAAAACAGTTAATTTTTAGTAAAGTTTTGAAAAAATTACATATTTTTTTTAAAAAACAGCGGCTAAATTTTTAGTGTATAATAGGTTAATTATGGGTGATTTTTCCATTTTTTGGGGTTTTAACTACAAAGATAATTGTAAATTTTAGTTATTTTATATGAATATTGGGGTATTTATCTTACGAATACACAGTATTTTTGTGTAATCATAAAATATAAAAAAAAATTAATTATGGATAACGTAATGAAAATGATTACAGGTTTTTTCGGAGGATTAGGGTCAGTTTTAATGGCAGTAGTTCCGGTATCAATCATGTGGTATGTTTTGACTGGTGGTGCCGTATTTGGCATAGATGTTGTAGCAAATCTTTCTACACTTATCACTTCACTTGGTGAAGGTGGTTTTGTAGGTTTGATTGTGTTAGTAATTCTAACATCATTCTTCGTTAAGAAGTAAAATGAAAAAGCGATGACTACTCACATCCATCGATAAAAATGTGAGTATAAAAAAGATAAAATATAATTATGAAAAAATTAATTTTAACATCCGCTATAGCATTCACAACATTATTTGCTTCAGCTCAGAACTTTATGGTCGTAACAACTTATGATGGAGACCAAGAAGAAACTATGGACATGTTTACACAAAACTTTGGTTTTGGTTATGCAGTTAACGATACATGGACAGT
>Ga0209756_1000668_pt1 | contig 33306 bp, 32 predicted proteins | sample ETNvirenome_6_85_FD_184071 | JGI IMG/M metagenome (GOLD analysis project Ga0209756, IMG submission 184071) | Marine viral communities from the Pacific Ocean - ETNP_6_85 (SPAdes) (version 3) | ecosystem: Environmental > Aquatic > Marine > Oceanic | place: Pacific Ocean | collected 2013-06-19 | reverse complement strand
GAAAAACAACAGTAAAAGAAATCAAAAAATGGTTCAAAACTCTTGAAGAGAATAGATATAAGAAAACTTATAATTCTGATGCTCGTAGAGTTTCTTGGTTGGTAAATAATAGTTTATCAGAAGATTATGATTCAATGCCTGTATCAATGAAAAAGAAATGGCCAAAAGCTGCATATAAAAGAGAAAGATTTTTAGCAAGAGAATTTATGAAACACTTGAAATCAAAACAGATAAGTGAAGGTAAATTAAGAGTTATGGTAAGAGAGATAATTAAAGAGGTAAAGAATGGCAAAAAAAGTTAGAGGTAGTAAACTGAGTGGTCTTGGAGTTAAGGTATACAATAATAATGTAGAGGGTGCATTAAAAAAATTTAAAAGAATAATAAGAGATAGTGAATTGATGTTACAATTAAAGAACAAATCATATTATAAAAAGAAATCAGAATTAAAAAGAGAAAGAATAAATTTAGCAAAATCAAGACAAAGATATAAAGACCAAAAAGAAAATAATTCTTATTAATTTTTATATTTTTTATATTTATATGTACAAAAACTTATAAATACACCGTATTGGGAGGGATATACGGTGTCTAAACATTCCCATTAACTATTATTATAGTTCCTAATAACTATATTCCAAAATGAAATAATATTGAGGAGATAAATCATGGGTGATTTATTAAAAGAAGCCATAGCAGACGCTAAAGCAGTTCGTGAAACAGCTTTACAAAATGCTAAGATGGCGTTAGAAGAAGCATTTACACCTCAACTGAAATCTATGTTAGCTGCTAAACTTCGTGAAGATGACGATGAGTTTGAAGATGAAGAAGGTGGTGAAGAAGATGAATTCGGTGGTGAAGAAGATGAATTCGGTGGTGAAGAAGATGAATTCGGTGGTGAAGAGGAAGTTCCTGAAGAAGAACCTGAAGAAACTTATCATGAAGATGATGTTGATATAAATGTTGGTGGTGATGATGAAGAAGAATTTGGTGACGAAGAAGAATTTGGTGATGAAGAAGAACCTGAAGTTGACGAATCTAAAATTATCGAAATCGATGGTGTTAAATATGCACCTGTAGTTTCCGAAGAAGATGAATTTGAAGAAGATGTTACCGCTGAAGATATTAGTGATCTTGATCTTGAAGCTATAATTCGTGAACTTGAAGATGAACTTTCTGAAGAAGAAAAACCAACTGAGGAAGAAACTGTTGAAGAGTCTGATAAAACTGAAAATGAAGAAGAAGTCAATGAAGATGAAAAGTCTAATGACAAAGAATATGAAATTGATGAAGCTTTATTTGAAAAAGAAGAAGATGAAACAGTTGATGAAGAAGTTGATGAAGATAAGTCTGATGAAATTGACGAAATCAAAGCTGAATTAGGTGAATATAAAGAAGCAGTAACTTTCTTGAAAGACAAACTTCATGAAGTCAACATACTGAATGCTAAACTTCTATTTACAAATAAGTTATTCAAGGAATTTAACTTGGATAATGGTCAGAAATTAAAGGTAGTTGAAACTTTTGACAGAGCACAATCAACAAGAGAGATTAAACTTGTTTATTCTACACTTGCTGAACAGTTCGGTGATAATGGTTCAATTACAAGAAAACATTCAATTAAAGAGTCCGCAAGCTCTAAATCAGGTTCAACTAAACCAAAACGGAAAATTATAACCGAAGAGGAAAATGTTGCTGACCGATTTAGAAAACTTGCTGGAATTTTATAACTTATAATTTTTTAGGAGAATATAAAAATGGGAAATTATATAAATGATGCATTATTAGGTGCATCCCCTCATAAAAAACAGCATGAAGAAGCTAAAGCTCTCGTTAATAAATGGGATAAAACAGGTCTTCTTGATGGTTTAAATGAGGATTTTCAAAAAAGTGGAATGGCTGTCCTACTTGAAAACCAAGCACGACAGTTAATTTCAGAGAATTCAGCGACTAGTGGTCGTGCCGGTGGTGCGTCATTAGCTGCAAATTCTGAAGAGTGGTCTGGTGTTGCTCTTCCATTGGTTCGTAGAATCTTTGGTGAGATTGTAGCTCAGGAATTTGTGTCAGTTCAACCTATGAATCTACCTTCTGGTCTAGTATTTTATCTTGACTTTAAGTTTGGTAATACTAGATTAGGTATGAATCAAGGTGAATCAATACATGGTAAAACTGGTCCTAAAACACCATCTGGTTCAGAAGCACCGTTTGGTGAAACTGGATTTTATGGTGCAGGCAGATATGGTTATACTGTTGGTACTGGTTCACAACAAACAGCAGAATTTACTGCAAGTAGTGCAGCTGTATCAATGAAAGATATTAACTTTGATAATGAACAATCAGCAAGTTCAATTAAAGTTGGTAATGGAGGACTTTATAAAGTTACTTCAACAAATGTATTGGACAATAGAACTCAACTAGATACTCAAGCTATTAGAGGTTGGGTTTGTTCGGCTAGTACAGACGCGAATGAAAACGGATTTGCACATACGATGAAGGGTGAACTAGCACAATACAGATCAATCTCAAATGGTACACTCACTATGATTGTATCATCTTCAAATGGTCTGGCTACTGTATCTGGATCAGCAACTGTTAATCCTATAATCAATAATCTTGCATCAGATAGAGGTGACTTTGAAGATACTGGTGGTAACGCTACTCAGGATTCATTAGCAATACCTGAAATTGATCTTCAATTAAGAAGTGCAGCTATTGTTGCTAAAACTCGTAAGTTGAAAGCAGTATGGACACCTGAATTAGCTCAAGACCTTAACGCTTATCATAGTGTTGATGCTGAAGCTGAATTAACATCAATGTTATCCGATTATATATCAATGGAAATTGATTTAGAAATCCTTGACATGTTGATAAATGATGCAGTGACAGTTGATTATTGGTCAGCTAGACAAGGTAATGACTATGATTCAAATTCACAATCATTTAAGAATACAACATTCACTGGAACTAGATTTGAATGGTGGCAGACACTTGTTGCTAAGGTTCAAAAAGTTTCTAATGAAATACATAAATTGACTCTACGTGGTGGAGCTAATTTTGTTGTGTGTAGTCCTAAAGTATCAACTATACTTGAATCTTTACCTGGATATAATTCAAGTCCTGGTGGTGATGCAAGTGTTCAACAGTTCGCAATGGGTGTATCAAAAATAGGATCTGTAGATAGTAGGTTTACAGTTTATAAGAATCCTTATATGACTGAAAATACTATTTTAGTTGGTTTTAGAGGAAGTAACTTCCTTGAAACCGGTGCTGTTTATGCTCCATATGTACCACTGATTATGACTCCTCTTGTGTACGATCCATCTGATTTTACTCCACGTAAAGGTGTGATGACTCGTTACGCTAAGAAGATGATTAGACCAGAGTTTTATGCTAAGATACATATAGGTGACTTGAACCTTCTGTAAATAATGTGATTGTGTGGAGACTGATTTATTTCAGTCTCCATACTTAACTTAATGTCAAATTAGGAGAAATAAAATGGCAGTGAAAAAAACAATAACATTTGAAGGTTTAACGTATCATCTTGATGAGAAAGATAGAGTCGCCGCAGAAGCTGCTTGGACAGCTCCAATAGGTGATTTTCTCAACAAAGATGGATACATAGCTAGTGGTTCAGGCGCATCCACAGGTGGTAACGCTGGTGCTTCTTCAGGACAATTATTTGTTACTAGTAGTACATGTTTAACCGCCGCTAATGCAGCTGGTGTGGATGATTTTTTAATATTATGTGTTAAAAAATAAAATCTTAAAAATGTTTTAAAAACAACTTAAAGGGATAGTTAATTCTATCCCTTTTTTGTTTCTTCTTAATATTTATATATGATGAATAATATCATTTTAATGGAGAAATTATAGTGTCAAAATTTTCTTATACATATCAAGACCCAACAGTAGCTTCTTTTTCAGCATCATTAGCTTTGAAGATTAATAATACTCCACCCACTGGTAGTGGCCCAACACCATATGGAACATATGATAACGATGCGTCATTTGTAAGTGAAAGTATTAATGTATGTAAGTGGACAGCTCGTAGATTAGGTCATCCTATCATGCAACTGGAATTTAATAGTGGTTCAATTTGGGCGTGTTTCGAAGAAGCAGTATCAGAGTATTCAACTCATATAAATAATTACAATATAAAAAATTGGATGTGGAACTCTTACGGTTCGGATAATAAATTATCTGGGTCTAATTGGGGAAACAATGGTTCATCATCAATGGGAACAGGAAGTATTCAAACACCACACCCAAATATGGGAATATCTGTATTTTTATCAGAACAATATGGTGAAGCTGCTAATGTCGGTGGTGATATTGAAATGTATAGTGGTTCTATAACATTAACAGGAAGTCAACAGGAATATGATTTAGAAAGTGTAGGAAAACTTGAAAAAACAGGTGATAGACTTGAAATACAAAGGGTATTTCAACAAGGACCAGCAGCTATAACACGATTTTATGATCCATTTGCTGGTTCGTTTGAACAAAGACAGATGTTAGATGCATTTGGAATGGGAAATGTTGCACCAGCGGTTTCATTTATATTAAGACCTATATCTTATGATATAGCAAGAGCACAAGCCATAGAAACGAATGATAGAATTAGAAAATCTGCATATTCATTTGAATTGATAAATAATAAAATAAGGATATTTCCTAGACCAAAAGATGCGGATGCTGGTGATAAGGTATGGTTTTCTTATTTTTTAAGAGAAGATTTAAAATCAACAACAAGAAACTTTACACAGAATAAAGTAACTGACCCAAGTAATGTTCCATATAAGTTTATTACGTATGAAGAGATAAATTCAAGTGGAAGACAGTGGATACGAAAATTTACACTATCTTTATCAAAAGAATTACTTGGAATAATCAGAAGTAAATATGCTTCATTACCATTACCAAACGGTGAAGTGACTATGGATGGTGAGTCATTAAAAGCAGAAGGTAGAGAAGAAAAGACATTACTTCTTGATGAAATAAAAGAATTTCTTGAAACAGTTTCATTAACTGAAAAATCAAAGGCAGAAGCGGAGGAAGCTGAAGCAAATCAACAGGTTTTGAATAAAGCTCCTCTTGAAATTTATATAGGATAATATAATGGCGGAAAATAGACCATTTTTTATTACTCAAAAGGAAATCAACTTGATTGATGTTCTCAATGAGGAACTTATAGACGATATTGTTGGTCAGTCGGTAGATATATATAAAATATCGGTTGAAGATACAGAAGAAAATCTTTATGGAGAATCAACAACAAAATATTATGATAAAGGCTTTAGAGTAAATTGTTTGATATTATATAATGAACCAGAAACATTACAAGATGAATTTGGTGCTGATTTAAATACATCAATTGAAATGTATTTTCATAGAACAACATTATCAGAAGCTAATTTCTATCCAGAAATTGGTGATATAGTGGATTGGAATGGACATTACTGGGAAATGAATTCTATAGTTGAACCACAATTAATCGCAGGACATGAAGGATTTAGACATCAAATTAAAGCTAATGCTCATAGAATAAGATTATCAAATTTACAAATTGAAGAGAGACCAAGATAATGGCGGTTAAACAAATATTTGAGAAAAAGATTACAAAGTTTGATATAACGAGTCCAAATTACAAACCTCTGCTTAAAAAAGAAAAGAAAGAAGAGGTAAATGAAAATGTAGTTGAAGAAGATATGTATGGTGAAAAAAAACATACTTATATACCAGAACCAAATGGTAATCTTCAGATGGAACAGATGATGGGTAAAATATTAAATAAACTAGACAATGTTGGAACAGATAGTCAAACAGGTATTAAACCAATAGAGGTAGATATTGAGAGAGAAATATCTATCGCAATGGTTGATCAAAACGCTGTAAAATCACAAGAATTTAAAGGAAAGGTTCATAATAAGAAAAATAAACTTAAAGCATTGAGACATAAAAAAATGTATAATAAACAAAATAGGAATAAAAGATAATGGCTGTAGTACCAATAACAAATAAACAAGTTGTATCAAAGGAAAATATAAATAGAGCAAAACAAGTATCTACAAAAGGTTTAAAATCTAGAGGAGGTAACGATAGAAGTAGTTTGGTGGTAAATGGTGGTAATTTATCTGAAAATTATGCAATAACTCTTAAAGATGTAGATTCTTCTATTTTGTCACACGTTAAAGAAATAATGAGACCTATGGTAAAAGAAGCTAATGAGATGGTTAAAGTTAATGTGATGTATGGTAATGAAGAAAGATGGAAAGCGGTTAGAAAACGTGGTGTGATGAGAGATAAAAATGGCATTATAATATTACCATTGATTATGTTGAAGAGAACATCTGTAGAAAAAAATATGGAATTACCACAAGGTTTTGAACATGATGTTAAAAGAGAACATGTACAAGTTATACGTTCATCTAAATGGTCTGATAAGAATCAATATACAAGATTTACTATTCAATCTAATATTAATCCATTAGTTGAAAATATTGTTACCACAATGCCAAATTTTGTAACTATTAATTATGATTTTATTTTATGGACCAATTATATGGAACAAATGAATTTTTTGGTAGAATCATTTATTGAACAAAATAATAGTTATTGGGGTAATTCGACAGATTATAAGTTTTTATGTAATACAGAATCAATAAGTGATGCATCGGAAATGAATATAGATTCAGAAAGGTTTGTTAAATCAAATTTTTCAATGATAACTAAAGCTTATTTATTACCAGAAGAAACCAATTCAGTTGTTACAAATAAAATAACACAAGTTAAAAAAGTAATAACTCCTAATAAAGTAGTATTTGGTTTTGAGGGAGACGCGACAGATTTCCAGGTGGGAAAGTAGTTTTTGTATATACTTATATATAAATAAAATAATAGGAGGTTACAAATGCCAGAAAAAGAATCAAAAATAGTAGAAAAATATGAAAAAGCTTCAAAGTTCGATAAAGAAGAACTTGAAAAAGTAGAAAAATTTCAAAAGGATTATTTTGAAATACAACAATCGTTTGGTAATATATCTATAATGAGGGTTAGAGCTGAACAACAATTTGAAGCAATGGATAAAGCACAAACTGAAATAGAGCAAAGATTTAAAAAGGTTCAAGAAGAAGAACGAGAGTTTGTTGAAGAAATACAAAAAAAATATGGACCTGGAAGTTTAAATCCACAAACTGGAGAATATTCTTTAAATAAATAGACACAAATACTATAAATATATTTGTTTTCAAAAAATATCATATATTTATATATGATTAAAATTATTATTTTTATATTAGAAATATATATGTTATCCAACCTTTACGAGCAGAAAATATAGGAGAAATTAGATGCCATCAAGTGAAAAAATCATCAGTCCAGGTGTATTTACCAATGAAATAGATCAAACATTTTTACCAGCAGCGATAGGTGAAATCGGTGCTGTTATTATAGGACCAACAGTAAAAGGAACATTTATGAATCCAACTGTGGTCAATTCTTTTAGTGAATTTCAAATAAAATTTGGAGAAAAATTTGAAAGTGGTTCTGCAAATTATACATTTTTAACATCTATAGCGGCCCGACAATATTTAAAACACGGTGCAAAATTGACCGTTGTAAGAATCCCAGAAGGTGCCTATTCCTTTGCATCGGCGAGTGTTTTCCAAAGTGGAGCATTAAATGATGCTGGAACAATATATACAGGTTCTGGAGGAGGTTATCCATTTCCTAATTTAGCACAAAAAGCTAATTTAAATCAGGACAGTGCATCTTTAAGAATTTATACTCTTGGAGAAGGTAGAGTTATGAATAGTAGCGCATCATTAAATTCACATAAATCTAAGGGTTTATTAAATTCTGGATCAATTGATAATTTAAGATGGGAAATAGCTTCATCTAATCCAAAGAAAGGTACATTTACTTTGTTAGTTAGACGAGGGGATGATGTAACTAAACGTAAACAGACACTTGAAACTTGGAGTAATGTTAATCTTGATCCAAATTCACCAAATTATGTTGCAAAAGTGATAGGTGATCAAGTTAATACGTTTAGAGGTGCAGGAACTACAGATGTTTACATACAACCAAGTGGTTCATATCCAAATAAATCTAAATATATTCGTGTTGAAGTGTTAAAACCAACACCTACTTATCTTGATGAAAATGGTAATATAAGAGATAATACACTTTCAGCTTCTATACCTCAATTACAAAGTGGTTCATTTGGTGGTGGAGTTGGTGGTAGTGGTTATCAACAAGTTGAAGATGATTATGGCCATCCGATGAAATTTTATAGTGATATATCAAATACAAATGCACAGGGATTAGCACTTGGAAGAACATCTTCCACTTCATCTAAACAAAGATACTTGGATACGTTAGCATTATTAAATAATCAAGATGAATATGATTTTAATCTATTAATTACTCCTGGTATTATTTCAAAGGAAAGTAATCATACAGAGATAGCTACAAAAGCTATAGATATATGTGAAGATAGGGGAGATGCTTTTTATGTAACAGATCCAGTATTGTATGGTGGTGGGTTATCTGCAGCTGCAACACAAGCAGAAACACGAGATTCAAATTATGCCGCTGTGTATTGGCCTTGGGTTCAAGTTGCTGATGTATCATTGGGTAGAAATGTATGGGTACCACCATCTGTTGTTATACCTGGAATATATGCGTTTAATGACAAGGTTGCTCATCCATGGTTCGCCCCAGCAGGTTTGAATCGTGGTGGAATTGATGTGGCTATTCAGGCGGAACGAAAATTAACACACGCTAATCGTGATACATTATATGATTCAAATGTTAATCCGATAGCTACATTTCCAGGTCAAGGTGTAGTTGTGTGGGGACAAAAAACTTTACAGAAAAAAGCATCAGCACTTGATAGAATTAATATAAGACGATTAATGATTAAAGTTAAGAAATTTATTGCAAGTACATCAAGATTTCTTGTGTTTGAACAGAATAATTCTGGTACACGAAATAGATTTCTGAATATTGTAAATCCGTATCTTGAACAAGTTCAATCAAATAGTGGATTGACAGCGTTTAGGGTTGTTATGGATGCTTCAAATAATACACCAGATTTAGTTGATAGGAATGTATTATATGGTCAAATATTCATTCAACCTACAAGAACTGCAGAGTTTATTGTTCTTGACTTTACATTACAACCAACTGGCGCTACATTTCCAGAATAATAAATAAATATTTTTTTGGATTTTTGATATTTATATATGAAGACATATAACATTAACTTGGAGAATAATAATGGCTGAATTAGTAAGTGCAAATGAAGTATTTTATACACCATTTGAACCAAAATTAAAAAATAGATATCTAATGGCGATAGATGGAATCCCAGCTTATATGATTAAAACAGCTAATCGTCCTCAAATAACATTTGATGAAGTTGAATTAAATCATTTAAACATTAAACGATTTGTTAAGGGAAAAGGAACTTGGCAAACATTACAAGTAACTCTTTATGACCCTGTTGTTCCATCAGCAGCTCAAGCTGCAATGGAATGGATAAGATTATCTCATGAAAGTGTAACTGGTAGAGATGGATATAGTGATTTTTACAAAAAAGATATTACTTTTAATATTTTAGGTCCTGTAGGTGATAAAATTGAAGAATGGACACTTAAAGGAACTTGGATTCAAGACGCACAGTTTGGTGATATGGATTTTGCTTCAAGTGACCCAGTTGAAATTACATTAACATTAAGATATGATTACGCTATATTACAATTCTAATTTTTAAAATAAGGTTATGAAATGATAAGTTTCGATGAAATTATAGAACATGTTCTTGAAAAAGAAGGTGGTTATGTAAACGATCCGACTGATTTAGGCGGAGAAACCAAATATGGAATCACAAAAAGATTCTATCCTGATGTTGATATCAAAAATCTAACCGAAGAACAAGCAAAAGAAATTTACAAACGCGATTATTGGGATAAAAATCGTGTTGATGAATTACCTGAACAACTACGCCATATATTTTTTGATATGTGTGTGAATCAGGGTAGAGGTACTGCAGTTAAAGTATTACAAAGAGCTGCAAATGCGAAAGGTGCAAATTTAAAGGTTGATGGAGGATTAGGTCCATCGACATTAAAATCAATACAGAATGTAGAATTACAAAGAGTAAGGTCTTATAGAGTTTTACATTATGCAAATTTAGTTATAAAAAAACCAGAACAAGAGAAATTTTGGTATGGTTGGTTCAAAAGAGCATTGGAGGTATAAAATGGCCGAAGAAAATAAATTTCCAAGTGAAGTTATAGATTTACCAAGTAGAGGTAAGGTATATCCAAAAGATAGTCCACTCTCATCAGGAAAACTTGAAATAAAGTATATGACTGCTAAGGAAGAGGATATATTAACGTCTCAAAATCTTATTGAAAAGGGAATAGTTATAGATAAATTATTAGAATCACTTATAATTACAGAAGAAATTTCTATTGATGATTTAATATTAGGTGATAAAAATGCAATTATGGTAGCTGCTCGTATTTTAGCATACGGACCAGAATATTTAGTTGAAGTAACTTTACCCGATACTGGAGAAAAAATAGAACATGTATTTAATTTGGCGGATTGTCCATTTAAGTATATTCCAGAGTATGTAAAAGAAAATAATTTTGAGATTACATTACCTATTTCTAAGGCTAAAATTAAATTTAAACTTTTATGTGGACATGATGAGAAAAAAATAGATAAAGAAATTAAATCTTTACAAAAATTAAATTCTATGGTATCTCCTGAATTGACAACAAGATTAAAACATACTATTATAGAAGTTGATGGTGATGCTGATGAAAGAAAAATTTATAATTTTGTTGATAATATGCTATCAAGAGATTCATTTTATCTTAGACAAAAACTATCAGAGATTTCACCAGATATTGAATTGACTCAAGATGTGGAAATAGGAGGTAAAACGGTTAGTGTGGATATTCCACTGACCGTAGACTTTTTTTGGCCTAGCACCCAACGATAAACTTAGTATTCACGAAGAAGTATTTAGTTTAGTTTATTATGGTAATGGTTTTACTCACAGTGATGTTTATTCTATGCCAATTTATATTCGTAAATTTTATGCTAAAAAATTGTTAGATTTAAAGCATGCGGAAAAAAAACAAATAGACTCAATTCAAAAAACTCCAAAACAAAAAATAGCAAGACCAACTTTTAAACAAAGATTCAACAAGTAATTTTTTACATATTTGATATTTATATATGAATAGTTGGAGACAATTTATGTTAAAAAACAAATCATATATGAATGTTAAAAATATCTTAGACGAGTCTATTGTTGATAAACTTATCAAATCCATTCTTCCAAAAGCTTTAAAAGATGAAATGGATAAGACGTATATTGATAAAAAGAAAAAAGACATTGAAAAAATTGAAAAGGAAATTCAAAAAGGAGTTGAAAAGTCAAATAAAGCCGCAGACAAATTTGAAAAAGCATTTCAAAAAGCATATGGAAAAAAAGTTAAAATAAAAAGACATACAATAAATGATTATGTTAAATAAGGAATAAAGAATGCCAACAAAACAAGAAAATGAAGCTATACAAAATTTAAAATCTACTGAAGATTTATCAAAAGCTATAAATAACCTAGGAAAAGAAACTGAGAAAACATTTAAAAGTTCTCTTGACATGGTTAAACAAATTGGAAAAGCATATAAGAATAATTTAAGTGATAGCAAGGAAGAATTGGATGTTGCAGATAAAATGAATAAATATGGTGTCGCTGTTATAAATCATATGCAAAAACAGAATTTTTGGACAAAGACATTATTACGTATTGCAGAATATAGATTAAAGAAAACAAAAGGAACTAAAGATGAACATATAGACATTGTTGATGCATTAAAAGAACAATTTAAATGGGAAAATAAGAATAAAGGCAATTCTGATAAAAAGAAGAAGTCGGAAAATGAAATTTTAGATTCTCTGAAGTCACAATTTCCAATTTTTGGAAAGATAAAAGTTTTTACAAAGGCAAATGCTCATTGGAGTGAAAAGGCAGTGGCTGCTTATGCGGTAGGACTTAAAATACTTACACCATTTGCTGAACTAGTTGGAAAAATTGGAGAAAGATTTGGTGCTATTGGAGTAATGAAATTTAAAACAGATTTGTTAGATGCTGATGTAGCCGCTAAGAGATTAGGAAAAGGTATGGATGATGTAACAACTACTATCGCAACCTTGACAAATGAATTTGGAATATCATTACATACTTCTATAGATTTATCTGAATCTGTTTTGGATACATCAGTTGCTTTAGGTTTAAGTGCTGATGAAGGTGCAAAATTAATAGGAACTTTAACTAAAATTCTTGGATTATCTGTAGATTCAGCTGACCAATTTGCAAAACAAGTATCGTTACTCGCAGAAGCTGAAGGTGTATCACCAGTTCAGGTTTTAAAAGATATTGCTGGTTCTAGTGCTGAGGTTGCCAAATTTACAAAAGATTCAGGTGAAAATATTGCTCAAGCTGCTATCCAAGCACGAAAATTGGGTGTAAGTTTTAGTATTACATCACAAATTGCAGGTAGTTTACTTGATTTTCAATCATCAATTGAAGCAGAATTACAAGCAAGTGTTCTTATTGGTAGACAACTTAATTTACAAAGAGCGAGAGAACTAGCTTTATCAGGTGAAATCGCGGAAATGACAAGAGAAATTGTTAAACAAGTTGGAAGTGAAGCAGAATTTAATAAGTTAAATGCTATACAGAGAGATGAACTTTCTAAAGCTATAGGTATTAGTACTGACCAATTAGCTAAATTTGTTAATAACCAAGAAAGAGGTGTTACATTAGCTGAAAAACTTTCAAAACAAAAAGGATTTGAAGAGTTGGTTGGAAGAAGAGCTTTAGATTCTATAGCTCAATTGACAAATAATTTAAAAAGTATAGCTGCTGCGATTATTAATGTAGTAGCACCAGCTGTTAGTCAAGTAACTGGATTGGTTGCGGGACTTGTTGGTAAATTAGCTGATTTGGATAGGGTTTTAAAAGGTATTGGTGGTATAATTACTGCTGTATTGACAAGTAAAGCAATAAAACCACTATTTTCTTTGTTATCATTTTTTGTAGGTCCTGGTAAGTATTTTAAGGTGGCGAGATATGGAATAGCGGGTGCTGTAGGATTGGCATCAGCTACTGGTGCGTTAAGTGATTTTGAGATGAAACCTGGAGGTCAAACAGTCATATCATCACCAGCAGGTACTTATACAGTAAATCCAAAAGATACCATTGTTGGTGGTACAGCTATGGGTGGTGGTAATACAGTATTACTTGATGCTATAAATAAACAAACAAGTGTTCAAGAAAAAACTAATAAAATTTTAAGTTCATTGGAATTAAATACTGATATAACAAATAAAGATTTAAAAGTGATTATGACTCCAAGAATGACTGAATAGGAGAAATTAAATGGCAGGGTTAGAAAAATTAAAAAGTTTATTTTCTGAAATAGAACCTACTATTGGAAGTGATGTTACTTCATTAAATAGTGATTTAGATAATATAACTTCTGCTGAATCAAATCCTTTGAGTTCGATGACGCCAACAACAATGAATGATGTTTTTGGTGAAATAGGAAGAGCTGTAGATTTTATGGGTGGAAGTAATTCATATTTTTCATCTTTTGAACCATCTATACCTGGATTTACATTAAATTTCAATAAAGGTGGTTATTCATTTGCTGATAAACAAATTGGTAATTCAAAGTATGTTGGATTCGAAAGTAATCTTTTAACTGGATTTGGTGGATTATTTAATAATGAAATAACTGCTAGGTCTTTAAGTAATATCGGTTCTATTAAATATTCTGAAAATTTTAGAGAGATTAATTTACCAACATTAGATCATATTGTAAATTTTGGAAATATAGCTGAATTAGGTAATCCTAATGTTAGTGGAGTTGGTTATTCTACATTACAACCTAAATTAGATGCGTTTAGAGAAGTTTCTGGTGAGGGTTTCTTTTTTGAAGGAATAAAACCAACTGGTTATTTTGAACCTGGAAGAAATGAAAGTGTTATAGGTGTAAAAGGTTCAACAAAAACAGGAAATCACGAACCAAATCTTAAAGCTTCTACATGGTTTTATTCAGGTGTTCCTCAAGCATTAACAAATTTTAATACTTTTAATACTGTTGATGATAATAATCAAAGAAGAACTGGATTTGTAAACGGTGATTTTGCTACATCTGCGAGAACTGGATTTTCAGATTTGAAAACACCATACACAATAGATAAATTTAGTTGGATAGATAAGAGATTAGTTACTCAAGAATTTACTACACAACCATCAACATTTAGGAAATCATTTAGACTTCCAGATTATGTATCAGATGTTATTGGGCTTCCACCTATACAAGATGCCCTTGATGGTAAAGGTGTATTTGATGCTCAAAGCATGTTTTGGCCATTTACTGGTGTAGACGCTGGAAGTTTTGGAATAACTACCGAAGAGTTTTACTTTGACCTTACTAAAGGTGATGTTTTTTCTTTAAATGATGAATTGGGAGAATTTAATACATTTAAAACAGAATTTAATCCATATATAGCTGGAGCTGCAAGATGGATGTCTTTGTTGGGATATAATGCACCAGGAAATAGTGTGGACGCTCTTGTTAATCCACTTCTTGAAAATATTTTCGGTGCATCTTTAAAAGAAATAACAGATATTCTTACAAATCCAGCGAGTATAATAGAAAAATTATTTGAAGTAAAACCTATAACATATGCGAATAGTGTTTTTGAACTTACCGAAGGTATGGTACGAAATAGGTCACAGGGGATTCCTACTGATGAAGACGCGCCTGTTTTAGAGAAAACAGGTCAAATGTTTAATTGGCGTTCTACAACTAGAGGCATACCAATGTTTGACAATCCATATAGAGGAATTGTATTTCAAACATTGGGCGCTAGAAATAATCCAGATGGTTCAGAAGAATTACCAGGATATGAAGACATAATTTCGAATATTGAATTTGGTAGGTCTTCTGGTATTGATCCAAATAATATAGATTCCCTTTTTGATACAGGAAATGATGTAACTGATATTATAAGTGCTATTAATAGTGCTGGTGATTTTAATCCATTTCCACCTGGATCTATTGTCCCAGCAAAAAGTAATGCACAACCAAAATTAGATTATAGTTATCAATTTTTAGTTCAAAATACTCTTGGTTTTCAACTTCCATTTGATATAAAGGATTTTGGTAATATATCTTTTAGTATGCCTGACGGCGCGACAGGTCCTTGGAAAGAATTTAGTTCACTAGTGTGGCCATTTGAACATTTTACATTCCCAACATTTCCTAATGTTGATTTGAAGATGGGTGATCTTGGAAACTGGTATAATAATTCTGTTGATTATATTAGAGATGGACTTGGAGATATAGGTGATTTAATTGCTAATTTATTTGATTTAGATGAAATCGGAACACAATGGGGATTCCGGGATCCAGATGCTTTTCCTATCTTTGGATGGTTGGAGGATAAGCAGAAAAGTAGTTATAATAGATTAGATGCTTGGTGGGCAGCCAATAAACCAGATTTAAGTCCATCTTTGGAAACTAGCAAAGAATTTAAGGAGATGATAGAAGCACTAAAATCTTTTCCACAGGAGAATATACTTAGTAAGTATCTTCTTATACCTACATACACAGGTCTTACTAATGTATGGCAAAGTGTTTTAACATATGATTATGAACAATTTTTAACGGATAATACAAAATTCATAACTGAGAGTGAATTGTTAAAAACTATATCGGATAAACTGGGAGGAGCTTGGGAAGGTTTTAGTGGAGCCACATCTGACTTTACGAAAGGTATAGTAGACAGCTTTGAGAAACCTCAATGGATGACGGATGCTGGTGCTGCTGTAGGAGATTTCTTTAGTGGTATAGGTGGAGGTATCGGTGATGCATTTAGTAAATTTGATTTACCTTCAATTAGTTTTTCTGGTGGTAGTATGGGAAAAATAGATTTTACAGGTCTGGCAAAAGACTTAGCTGGAGCTCTATCATTAGTAGGTGAACTTGGATTAAACTTAAATCCAATATCGGAATTTGAATTTCCATCTATAGATATTCAAAATCCTATGAAGAAAACAGATTATGGTGGACAAGCTAAGTATGCTGGTGCATGGGGACCACCTACTGGTAAAAATGAACCAAGACATCTTAATCTCACATATCCAGTAAAAACACCAACATTGGGTGATATGATTAGAACTGATGTGTCTTCTATGACTCCGACTTTTATAACTGATGCGGAATCAACACCATATGCTCAACTACAGAATCCAGCAACTCATAAAGCTCCAAATTTAAAGAAAAATATAAGGGGAATGTTTTATCCAAGTAAGTTACAAGCATTATCATCAATTGGTACCACTGCTGGAGCTGGAGACTCACATACTATAGCACCTCTTGAGAGAGATTATAAAAATTTTACAAAAGGAGGAAAACATCCAATAGAGGATCCTTCCTTTGGAATGCCATTTTATTTTAAAGATATGAGAGACGGAACTTATATAACATTTAGAGGATATATAGAAGGATTAACAGAAAACATATCACCATCTTGGACATCAGAAAACTACATTGGAAGAAGTGAACCTGTTTATATTTATGAAAGAGCAGAAAGAGATATATCATTTTCATTAAAGTTATTCGCCCAAACTAAACTAGAACTTTTTGCAATTTATGCGAAATTAAGAAGGCTATCATCATTATGTTATCCGGAGTATCATCCAGATTTAGATTTACAAAAACTTAGGATGAAGCCACCAATAGCAAAATTTAGAATAGGAGAATTATATGGTAATATGTTTAATCAGGGAATAACAGGATTTATAAAATCATTATCTTATTCTATACCAGATACTTCACCTTGGGAAACTGATATGTTTCAAAGAGTACCAAAACATATATCAGCTGCTCTTAGTTATCAAGTTATTCATGACAGTCCACCAGATAAACTTACAAAATTTTATGGAGTTTCAAGTCCTATAGAAACTGCGGATTTAAAAAGAGGATAAAAAATGGGAAGATATGAAAATACTAAAATAAATAGATCAAAAATTACAAAACAAAGAAAACAAAGTTTTTTAAAGTATAAAACTACTCTTTATAACGCTATACCTGAAAGAAATGATGATATTTTTGTAATTACTCAAGAAGGTGATAGGCTTGATAATTTAGCAACTACTTTTTATGGTAATCCACATTTTTGGTGGTATATAGCTCAAGTAAATAATTTAAGTAATATGAATGTTCCAAATGGTACATCGTTAAGGATTCCTTCAACGACTGGTTTTTCTAAAGGTACATAACAAATTAACAATGACTACATTTAATAAAAGAATTTTTGGAACTAGTATACATCCATCAGTTAAGAATAAATTAAAAGCAAAACAAGCTGTTGCTCAAGATTCTTTACCAGGTCAACCTATACAATTTAAAACTTTGGATGCTGCTGGAAATGAAATGGATGCAAGTATAGATATTTTTGAAGTATTAAATCCAAATTTTAAATTACAAGATGGTGCAAAAAAAGGTTCATTAGTAGATCTTTCATCAAGAACGCCGTGGGTTAGAATGTGGACAGCGTTAGAGTTATTTTTACATATACGAGAAAAGGCGGATATGACTGACGGTTACGGGATATCTGGAACATCTCCTGGAGGAACAAGTCACATAGATGATGTTCCTATTTATCATACTGCTCAGGATGAATTAGGATCAAATATATATCACACAGACCAAATAGAAGAAAATCCCAATTTGTTAAAAATTGAAGAAGTTACAAGAGCTGAAGAAGAGAATACAATCGCAACGAAAGCTTATGTAATTGGAAATCATAAATTTAATGTTCTTGATGAAGGAAAAGAAATTAACAATCCTGTAATAAGTGGTGAAAAGAGTTTAGATGATATTGTTCAACAACAAGCAGCTGATCGTGAATTATCTCAAGAACAGATAGACACATTAAAGGGAATTTCAGCAGGTGATTATTTAAAAAAAGAGTTTCAATCAAATCAATTTTTAAAACCAGGAGCTGGTATAACTTCTTTAACTTCAGCAACAGAAGGTCCACTTGGAGCTATCAAAAGAACAACGGTTCAGTTTGTTGTTCATAATTTTCAAGATTTTCAAAATATATATTCAAAGTATTTCTTGAGACCTGGTGCTTTAATTTTTATTGATTTTGGATGGGATACGGTAACACCTTATAATGTTAACGATGTGTTAGAAGGTTATAATAAAGGTGCTGATATAATAGATTTTTTTTACGGTGATAATGGAGTTATCAACTCTTATGATGGTGATATGGATATTCTTATAGGTAATGTGGTTAAATGGGATGCGAAAGCTAAAGATAATGGAAGTTGGGATTGTAGTGTTGAAATTGTTTCGGCTAATGAAGGTATTTTAGATGAAGAGTTATCTGAAAGAAATTCTCTTAGAAATATTTTTGTTAGTGGTATTGGTCCTCTAGTTATTGATAAAGCAGCTGCTTTATTCGGGAAGCAGTTTTTAAGAAATAATTGGAATACTAGTAGTGAGAATTTAATGGAAAGTGAAGAATATGCTAATATTTTTGCTAGTAAATTTTTTGGACAAGGACCAGCTTATGACATTTTACAATATGCATCTGGAATAATTGATATGTCTGAAGATGCTCTTTTATCTGGAGTATATTGGCAAGGATTGAATTATAAGTCAAAAACACTTTCTAATAATAACAATATTTATGTATCTTGGGGATTTTTTGAAGAAGAAATATTAAATGAAAATGTAGCATTAGGTTATGGAGAAAGTTTTAAATTTGGAGGAAGATTTGATTCATCACAGTCATTTGTAACATTGTCTCATTCACTTAAGGAGAGACAACATATTAGTGTTATTTATTCTAAAGGGAATAAAACTGACTTAAAATTTTTAATTCCACAAACATGGCATGATGGAGAAACTTATTTTACAAATAATGCGAATAGAAGAGGATATGAAACACCAATTCGACCAGAAAATGATGAACAGATAGCGAAATCAAAGGAGTTGTGGAAAGATCATTTTGGTGACTTGGAACTATATACAGAATCTTATGCACTTGATGTTACTGCTAAAAGAATTCCTTTAAGAGAATTATTTATAAATGTTGATGTTATTAGAAAAGCTTTTAGAGAAGAAGCTTCCGTAAATGACGCAATCAAACAAATATTAGATGAAATTTCAGAAGATTCATTTAATATTTTTGATTTACAATTAACAACTGGAACAAGAGATAATTCGACTTTGATGGTAGTAGATAATAATAGAGTTCAATCTAAAGATGAAAAAAATAAAAGTTCAATAATGTTTAAATTTAAACCACATTCTCCACAAAGTATAGTTAAGACAATGGATTTAAATTATTCTACACCAAAGGCTGGTTTGATGAGTATGTTAACTATTCAGGGAACTAGTACTAATTTTCCACTTTTTTCTACAACTCTTAATCAAGAAGTAAATAATGTTTTGAGAGCTTTACAAAATATTTTAAGTGAAGATCAAATACATCTTGGTATTCAAAATATTCCAAAACTTGAAAAGGGTAATGCTATTGAAAGAGAGTTTAATCTACTAGAATGGCTTATAAATCCAGGATCATTTAGTGATACGGGATTTATAAATCAACCAGTTGAAGGTGGAGTTTCACAAGAACAGTTTAAAGCTTTTCAACAAAAAGTTGATAATCGGTGGAGTGAAGTTGAGTCTAGATATAAGGCTTTGGAGGATGATGTATTTGATTTTGATGAAAATGAACCGACTAGTGTAAATGAAGATTACGTTCAAGATGAGTATATACCTGGAGTAATGTATGTAAAAAATTTAGAAGATTATTATAGATATAAAGCTACTGGAGAATTTATTAATGGTAAATTGTCTACACCTTTACCACTTGAGCTAAATTTATCTACTTATGGAATATCATCTTTAATGCCTGGAGATTTATTTGTTATTGATTATTTACCTAAGCAATATAGAGATAGAGTTTATTTTCAAATTATGAAGATAACTCAGACAATAAGTAGTAATGGTTGGACAACTTCCATTAATTCTCAAATGCGAGTTAAAGCTGATAAAAAATTATTAGGACTATATAAAAATCCTAAAATTTATCTTTCTGGAACTTGGATGCGTGAAAAAGCTCATCCACTTATTAATAAACATTTTACACATTTTGATCTTATACCATTTGGTACACGTGAAATATTAGTTTTTAAAGCTCGAGTCATAAAACATGAAGAGGTTACAGTTTACCCGCATCAATTATTTGATAACACTATTTATGATAATTGGATTAGTCCATCACAAGGAGAAAGTCTATTACATATGATCAACTCTACTGGAGCAAATGTTCTTAGTACATTTGGTGGTTTTAGTGATGAAAGTAATAGACTTTATTATATTTTAGTTTTTCTTGGAGGGGCTTTGATTATTGCTCAAGAAAGTTCGGATAAATTAGAATCTGTTGTAAGACTATGTAGTGACAAAATATGGTCGTTTTATCAATATGCAAATTCTGCATCTCGTAGAATAGTGTTTCCAACTTCTTCTGAAGAGGAAGAGGAACAATAATTTTAATAAAATATTAATTGACTTATATTATAAAAAGGTTGTATATTATAATGGTTATGAATATCATAATTCCAATATATTCAGATGGATTTCTACATCCATTACACAAAGATAATAATTTATCTCTATTATATCTACGCCATATCGGTGATAAAGAGGGTAGAATGATATGCCTATCTCATCCTGATTGTGGTGATAAAGAATCAATTGATGATATAAAGAATGATAATACCAGTTTCTATCTAACACCAGATAAGAAGAAACTTATGAATATATTTCCTAATACGAGATTGATTGATGTGAATCTTATGCATTGGTGGAAACATAATAAACCAATGAACTTTGAAGATATAAGAATAAACTCATATGATTTCTTTAATAACAAGTATTATAATATGAAAAATGTTAATGAAGTTATTCCAATGGTTAAACATAAAGAATATTGTGATAAGGTTTTTGATAAGATAAGTGAGTTTGTTGATACGGTTTATGAAAATTTATATAATCATGAAGCGATAGAAGCTTATAATTATATTGAAAAAAATGGTGTAAAAGTATCTGATGATATATGTGATATATTTGACCATAGAGTGAAACGACACATATCAGATGGTAAGTTGTATTCCAATTATTTCTTATGGACATCTACAGGTAGACCAAGTAATTCATTCGGAAGTGTAAACTTCGCAGCTCTTAATCAAGAACAACGAAGGGGATTCATACCCGAATATGACATGTTAGTTGAGTTTGACTATGATGCATACCATCTAAGATTGATTGCCGACTTAATTGATTACAAATTTCCACAAGGTTCTGTTCATCAATATCTTGCAAGTTTCTATGGTTCAACATATGACGAGTCAAAATCAATAAGCTTTAGATTATTATATGGTGGAATAGATAAAGATATAGCAAAATCCATATCATTTTTTGGAAAAGTTCAGAAGTTCATAGATAAGAAGTGGAATGAATTTAATAAGAATAATTGCATTAAAACTGATATTTATAGAAGAACACTATTAAAAGATAATTTTGAAAAAATGAATAAGAATAAATTATTTAATTATATAATTCAAGCTTATGAGACTGAATGTAATATAGTGACAATAATTAAATTACAAGACTATTTATATAATAAGAAAACAAAACTGGTATTGTATGGTTATGACAGTTTTTTATTTGATGTAGATAAAGTCAATGGGAAAGAAGAAATCAAGATAATAAAGAACATTTTAGAAAGAAATAACCATTCTGTTAAGATGAAAATTGGTTTAAATTATGGTAAAATGGTTGATATCAAGGAGGAAATATGGGTGTAATTGATATAATTTTAGAAGAGTGGTCTAAACAAGTTGGAACAATAAATAGACAAGATCCAGAACATATTGCTATATTAAGTCAGATGCTTATGGATATGGATATGCCATTTGATGATGTACAATCTGCTATATCAATTCTATCGGAAGGTAATGGTGGATTATCACCAGAGGAAAGAGAAAGGGCACATAAGAAAGGATTAAAACATCTTGGTAAAGGTACTTGGGGAAAAGATGTAGGAAGGCCAACACACAAAGCACAAGATGGAAAACTTGTTCCTATTGGTGATGAGGAAAAACCAAAAGAAAAACAACCATCGGAAGAAAAACCTAAACCTAAATCAAAAATTACAAAGATTAAATCTGACCCATTTGATAAAGATAAAAAAGTAACTACATCATCAAAAGAAAAAAGAAAAAAACTTTTTTTGAAAAAATCATCCACATTAACTTCTAATGAAAAAGATACTTTAAGAAATGAAGACCACGAGAATACAAATAATGCTTTAAATTATACAAAATCTCAATATAAGATAGATAAATTAAAAACTGGAGAAAAAGGAGTAGGCGCTGGAACTCCAGAATCAAGAGCTGGTGAAGCGGCTGTCCATTGGTCTTTAAGAACTGCGATTGATTTACTTGGTAAGGGAAAATCTATGGATGAAGTCAATGAAATTATAACAAAGAAATTAATGGGTATAGCAAAAGATTCGGATACATATTTAAAGAAAGATTGGGCAGAATCTGCTGTTAATTCTATGAATTTATTAGTTGATACTTTTGGTACTGACAATTTAAAGGAAGTGGTTTGGGATACAAAAGCGGGTAGACATTTGATAGATACAGAAGATCATAGAACTTCATCTGATATGTTTGTTACATTAAAAAATGGAAAAAGAATTGGTATATCATTAAAAAAAGATACAAAAGTATTTTTAATGAATGGTGGTGCACCCACACAACAAAAGCTGATGAAACAAATTCTTACAGATGCTAATGTTTCTAAAGAAACAGTTAGTTTATTTGATGAAGCAACTAATCCTAGTTTACATACTACTCAATTAAATGAGGCTATGGATAATACTATTTCTGTTTTAAAATCAAATATGGATATAGCAAAAGATATAAGACAAAAGTATTATGGTCAAAGTGATTTGATTATAAAAGATTTTGATTCTGATAAATACGAACCTTTTGTAAATGAAGTAGATAAAATATTAGAAAAGTTACCAGATGTGGAGAGTGTTATACAACACTTAAAACAAAAATATCCAGATAAAGCTAAACAATTAACTAAACAAGAGTTACATAAATTTATACATAAATTAGCCAAAAACGATCCATTGAGAAGTACTGCACCAGATTTATATGATAATGCTCGTAAATCAGATTTAGATTATACACGAAGATTTAGTGATTTTTTTAAGAGTAATCCAGAAGCAGAAAAAGGTTTGAGAGTAACTGTTCTCAAGGGTATGCATTTTGAAGACACACTATTTAATGGTGACAACCCAAATCTTGATGATTTTATGACTATATACGGTAAAGAAAAAACAACTTTGAGTACTAACTTTATAATTGAAACATTTGGTGTTAAAGATTTACATCAAAAATGGCAAAATGAAAGAAATCCAAAGAAACGAGAAGAGCTAAAACAGAAAATAATAGGAATTGCAGAAGAAAGTATTGTAATAGATCATCAAGAAGGTAGTAGACAAGGTGAGATTCGCATAAAGGATAAAGATAATGAAAATTCAAAAGGGGTTCATTTATTTTCATTTGGTACTCGTTCAAGACCATTGGGAGCATCACCAACTCTTGAAATGGCACAGACGACTTTTATGGGTAATGCAATAAAACAAGGTTCTACTAATGTTGGACAATGGGATGAAAAATCAAAAAATAAATGGAAGAATGAAAGAATTAAAAATTTAAAAGATAATTTAAGTGAAGCAACTACAGATGAAAAACAGGACATATTAAATGAAATTGAATATGTAACAGAATTATAATGAACACACAATTACTATGCACATTCACAACAAAATCACAACTGGATGAAACAGTTGATGAGATAAAATCTGCATATGAAATAGCGTTCAAAAAGATATATGTTTTACAGAATGAAAAAGAAGTGAATGAATTGGTGTGTACATATAATGTAGATTTAGAAAAAGGTAGTGTTGATTATAATGTAGTAGCAAATACAATATCACTTCACAGAAAGAAACATTCCAATACATTATATACAATAAATGCACTAAATGAGGTTATTACAAATCTTAACAATGGAGTAGTAGATAGTAAATTTATAGTGCCGTGGGAAAATTTTAAGAATACTTTGTTGGTTACAAATTCAGATGGGCTGAATAGAATATCAACAAGAATATATAAAATTATAAAAATAGATTAAGCGTTTTGAATTTTTATATATATTTATATATACAATACATTTAAATTATAGGAGAAAAATGGTTATGACAGATTCAAAAGAAACGACCAAAGAAGAAAAATTATCACCCTTATATTACTTTTATTCAGTAGGGTGTGGTTTTTGTAAAAAAGTAGATCCAATTGTTGATGAACTTAATAAAGAAGGTCATGATATATTAAGATTAGATTTAGCTGATAAAGATAATGCAACTTTAAACAAAGAATTAAAAGATAAATATAAAGCACAATGTGGTACACCATGGTTCATTAATGCCGAAACAGGAAATCAAGTTTGTGGTTATAGAGAAAAAGATATTTTATTAAAGTGGATAAATGGTGAAGAAATACCACAACCACCAAGACCAACAGGACCTCCTCCAAGACCACCATTGATGAACGCGCCTGATGAAGAAGTTGAAAAATGGAAAAAAGAATATGAAGAATGGGCGAAAAAAAATAAAAAGTTACCAAACATTAGAACTGTTGATGATATATTAAAAATGCCAAGACCAAAAACTTTACCACCAACTCCTCCAAATCCAAATTCAACTGACGAAGAAATAGATAAATGGAAAGAGCAATATGACGTATGGGCAGGGGAAAATTCTCATTTGCCAAATCTTATATCATCTGATGTGATAGTTCAAAGATTTAAAAATAGAGGACAACCACCAACTGGTGCACCGTCAGCTAATATAGGTGGTAATGTAACACATCAAAAAAATCTTAATTTAAAATATTATTATGTTGTAGAAAATGGACAAAAAGTTGAAGTATATGCTGAGTCTGAATATGTTAAATCACTTAAACAACAGTATTATGTAAGAAATAACAGTGGAAAATTAATTAAAGTTGTTGATGATACTGAATGGGAAAACAAAAGATTAAATAAATCACAAACTAAATTACCTGCTCGATCTACTTTACCGAGAAAAACTCCCGCACCACCTGCAAGTAAAAAACCACCAAAGAAGAAAAGAGCTAAAGGTAGGAAGTAGTGATAAGACCAAAACCAACGGTTGATAGAGAAGCTACTGAAGAAGAATTAAAATGTATTGATAAAACTGAAGAGATGTTAGAGGGAGAACAAAAACTTCCTCCAGCATCTCAGATGATTCGAAATATAGCTACAGATCACTGGAAGACATTAAAAGCTTGGATAAAAGGTTCTCAAGTAATAGCTCCACAAGAAGAAGCTGAACGAAGATGGGAAATTTGTAAAGGTTGTCCTTATCTTAAATACGATGAAACTAATCCCGACACAGGTAAAAAAGATGGTAGATGTACACATTGTGGTTGTTTCATGAATGTTAAAGTTCATTATGCTATAGCTGAATGTCCAATCGATAAATGGAAAAAACATTGTGGATGTCATTGTGATTGTGAACATGATAAAAATTGTGATGAATAATTTAACAAAAGAAGAACTTATGAAAATTTATAATGAAGGTAAAAACCTTATAGGTAAACCTATCTTTATAGATTTTTATGCAACTTGGTGAGGACCTTGTAGAATGTTTGAGCAGGTGCTCGATAAAGTAACACCAGAATATGAAGATAAAATAAATTTATACAAAGTAAATATTGAAGAAGAACCTGAAATTGCAGGTTTATTTAATGTTAGGAGTGTTCCTACAGTAACCACAATTTTTAAAAGTGGTAAATCAAATTCAACTTTAGGAGCTCTAAATGAAGAAACTCTTAAGTATTTTCTCGAAGGATTAATTTCAGAGGAACAAAATGGATAAAGAACAATATAAAGATCAATTGGGAAGAACGATTGCTGAAAGTAGTTATTATCAGAGAACACTTAAACATATTGTTTCAATAATTGAAGACATTGATGATGATAAAAAACTTGGACAAAAAATAAGAGAATATATCGAGGAAGAATTTCCAAATAATTAAAAAAAAAGCTTGTTTTGTATGTCAAAAAAGATATATATTATAGGAAATGGTTATATGGTTTCAGAGTAAACCATAAACAATAAATACTAAACACTAAAACACAAGGAGAATATCAATGGATATTACACAAATAAAAAACCGCTTAACTCAGTTACAAAATCAAACATCAACTAAAGAAAACTTTTGGAAACCTGATCCTGGTAAAACTCAAATAAGAATTGTTCCATATAAACATAATAAGGATAATCCTTTTATTGAGTTATATTTCCATTATGGATTGGGAAAGAATAAAACATATCTTTCTCCAGTTTCTTTTGGTAAACCTGATCCTGTAAATGAATTCGCAGATAAACTTAAATCAACAGGTGATAAAGACGAATGGATTCAAGGTAAAAGACTTGAACCTAAAATGAGAACCTTCGCTCCAGTAATTGTTCGTGGAAAAGAATCTGAAGGTGTTAAGTTTTGGGGATTTGGTAAAACTGTGTATCAGGAATTATTGAGTATAATCGCTGACCCCGATTATGGTGATATCACTGATCCAATTAACGGTAGAGATGTAGTAGTGGAACGAATTACACCCGCTGAGGCTGGTAATCAATATGGTAAAACTACTATTCGTGTTAAACCAAATCAAATTCCGATTACTGAAGAAAAAGAACTTCTTGAAAAAATATTCAATAGTCAAGTTAATTTAACAGAGTTGTATAATGAACCAACTTATGAAGAATTAAAAGAAGCTCTTGATAATTTCTTCAATCCATCAGATGATGATGTTTCAACCACATCAACTACACCAAATGGAGTTCAAGCATCAACAACTCCAACAAGTAACGTTGAAAGTAAATCGGGTAAAACATCAAATGTTGAAGATGCATTCGATCAGTTATTCAATAATTAAATAAATAAATGAAAAAGATGGGGATGTCTGGCAATAGATGACATTTCACATAAGAAACTAACACACTGATCAAAAGTTCTTAGTATCACTCTCTATTTAGATTAACTGATATCCCCACTTTCATTATAGGAGGACTTTATGTCTAAAAAAGATGAATTGGCAGAAGTTATTGCTTCTGAATTAAATAAACAATTCAAACATCAAAAAGTAGCATTTTTTCTTGATAAAGATTCTAATCCTACTGATGTAACTGATTGGATTTCAACAGGTTCTACAATGTTAGATTTAGCTATATCTAATAAACCAAATGGTGGTGTTGCAGTAGGTAAAATCACAGAATTAAATGGTTTAGAGGGTAGTGGTAAATCTCTTATTGGTTCTCATCTATTAGCTTCAACACAACAAAAAGATGGTATAGCAGTTTATATAGATGCAGAATCAGCAGTGTCACCAGAGTTTCTTGAAGCTATAGGTGTAGATACAAGTAAGATGTTATATGTACATCTTGAAACTGTTGAAGAAATATTTGATACAATTGAAACAATTGTTACAAAGATTCGCGAATCAGATAAAGATAGATTAGTTACAATTCTTGTTGATAGTTTGGCAGCAGCTTCTACAAAAGTAGAAATGGATGCTGACTTTGATAAAGATGGTTGGGCTACGGCTAAAGCTATCATTATATCAAAAGCGATGAGAAAAATAACACAAATGATTGCTCGTCAAAAAGTGGCTCTCGTTTTCACAAATCAACTTCGTCAAAAGTTAGGTGTAATGTTTGGAGATCCTTGGACTACAAGTGGTGGAAAAGCATTACCGTTTCATGCATCAACTCGTGTTCGTTTCAAGAACATGGGTCAGATTAAAGATACCAAGAAAAATACAATTGGTATAAAGATTAAAGGTCAGGTTATTAAAAACCGTCTTGGTCCACCAATGAGAACCGCAGAGTTTCCATTATTTTTTGATACGGGTATTGATGATTATGGTAGTTGGTTACAAGTAATGAAAGATCATAATATTGTTAAACAGGGTGGTTCTTGGTACACTTTAAATGTTGTTGATCCAAATACTGGAGAAATTTTATCTGAACATAAATTTCAGTCAAAAGATTTTCAAAATAAGCTGGAAGAAGATGATGAATTAAAGCATTATTGTTATAATAGAATATGTGAAGCATGTATTTTGAAATATGATTCAAAACAACTTGGTATTGATGATGTTACTGAAACGGGTGAATTGATAGATGAACTCTAATGATAAGGTAAAAGAACAATACAACTCATTCCTTGAGAATGTACAAGAGAAACCAAAAACTTTAAGACTAAATGATAAAGTTTTGATTGTTGATGGTTTAAATACCTTTATTAGAGCTTTTAGCGTTAATCCCTCAATTAATGATGATGGTGTACATATTGGTGGTTTAACAGGATTCCTAAAATCTATTAGATATACAATAGATATGTTAAAACCTTCAAGATGCATCATTGTCTTTGATGGAAAAGATGGTAGTAAAAGAAGAAGAAAGTTATATCCCCAATATAAAGAAAATCGTAAGGTAAAACAACGATTAAATAGAAATGTAGATTGGGGAATAGCTCCCGCTAACGAAGAAGAATCAATGAGATTGCAACTCGGTAGATTGGTTGATTATCTTGAACAACTTCCTTTGACTTTAATTTGTGTAGATGGTATAGAAGCTGATGATACAATGGCTTATATATCACAACAAATCCTTAAAGATAATAAGATAGTTTTAATGTCTACGGATAAAGACTTTCTACAATTGGTAGATGATAGGGTAAATGTTTGGAGTCCAACAAAAAAGAAATTATATGATGAAGAAAGTGTATTCGAAGAATATGGCATACCTTCATGCAATATGTTAACCTATAGAATATTGGATGGCGATAAATCAGATAATATAGGCGGAATTAAAGGTGCAGGACTAAAAACCTTGAAAAAATTCTGCCCGAAAATTTCGTCTATGGAAAAATTTGATGTAAGAGATTTATTAGAATTTATAGAAAACTTAGATTCTAAAATAAAACTCTTGGAAAATATAAAAAAAAGTAGTAACTTAGTAAAGAGGAATTATTTATTAATGCAGTTACAAAACGTGGACATACCAAATAATGTAAAACTTAAAATACAAGGAGCTGTTAATAAAGATATTCCACAATTGATTAAATATAAATTACAAACAATGTTTTTAAAAGATAAACTCTATTCACAAGTTCCTGATTTTGGAAGTTGGATAAAAGAATTTGTAAGATTAGACAGATTTAAAGGATTAAATGACTGATAGATTACAAGAGTTTGGACATAATTTTCAAATAAAATCGGTTGTCTGTTTAATGACAAAACCTAATTTTATTGAACAGATTATTGATATATTAGATGAAAGTCATTATGATAACGATAGTTTAAAATGGATTGTAAAACAATGTAAACAGTATTTTACTGAATATAAGAAACCCATAACACTTGATGTTTTTAAAGTAAAAGTAAATGAAATTCAGAATGATGTGTTAAAGACAACTGTAGTTGAAACTCTTAAAGAGATATACAGATATTTAGAAGCACCTGATTTGGAATTCGTTCAAGATAAGGTTGTTGACTTTTTTAAGAATCAAACATTAAAAAATGCTATCATACAATCAGTTGAGATATTAGAGAATAAAGGTGACTATGATCAGATAAAGAATATTATAGACAATGCTATGAAGGCTGGTACGGAAAGAAATATAGGACATGAATATATCGAAGATATTGAGGTAAGATATTCTGAAATGGCTCGTACTACAGTTGAAACGCCATGGGATGTGATAAATGATTTAACTCAAGGTGGTTTAGCTGCTGGTGAATTGGGTGTGATTGTGGCACCAGCAGGTATTGGTAAAACTTGGATATTATGTGCTCTTGGTGGTGGAGCTATGAAAAAAGGTACAAATGTGATTCACTATACATTAGAATTAAATGAAGCTTATGTTGGTTTGAGATATGATTCGGTATTTACAGGTGTAGCTAATCAGAATTTAAAGTATCATAAAGATGAAGTGAAAACTAAAATTGAAGATATTAAGGGTGAATTGGTAGTGAAGTATTTTCCAACTAAGACAGCATCAGTTCATACATTATCTGCTCACTTACAACAACTTAAGATATTGGGTAAGAAATTTGATATGGTCATTGTAGATTATGGAGATATATTGAGAGATACAAGAGGTGGTTCAGAAGTAAGACACGCACTTGGAAATATCTATGAAGATTTAAGAGGACTCGCTGGTGAGTTTGAAGTTCCAATATGGACTGCTTCACAAGCTAATAGGAGTGCACTTGATGAGGAAGTTATTGAGGCTCAAAAAGTTGCCGAATCATATCAAAAAGTTATGACAGCGGATTTTGTGTTGTCATTGAGTAGAAAAGTAGAAGACAAGATTGCAAATACAGGTAGATTTCATGTAATTAAAAATAGATTTGGTCCTGATGGTTTGACTTTCCCCGCGAAAGTAAATACTAACACAGGAGCAGTTGAAATATACGAGAGTTCCACTGTTGATGGAAAACAGCAAACTCAAAAAATGAAGAGTGGAACTGAGGTTATGAAAAGAATGTTAAAGAATAAATATGAGGATTTGATGGGAGAAGAATAAAATGATATTAGGATATGTAGAAATACCAGAAGATTATTGGGTATGTTCACATGATGTGGAGTACACAATAGTTGAGTAGAGTAAGTTATAAAACTCTTGGCCAGTTTTTTGAGTATGATGAAAAAGATTTAGAATTTGATAGAGTTGTAAATAATATCGACATTGTTGATATAGATTATGGTGTTGATATTATTTTTCAATATTATCGTAGACATGGCTTTCCTCATTATAAAATTCGTGAAGATGAAAAACACGAACATATGAGGAAACTTAAAAAGTTTGATGTGAATACAATTTTAGATGGTGATAAAATTATTCAAACTATGCATGCATTAAGACTTGCTTGGTCATATTTTCCATTTTTTTGGGAAATCAAGTGTGGTAATTCTATGAAGTCACCAATGGAAATTTTTTTAAATGATGATAAGTTTAAGGCAACAATTAAAAAATGTTGGAAATGGGAATCAAAACATTGGGCTGGTGAAAATCCAGATTCTCAAAATCATAAATTTCATGAGAATAGACTTAGACAATCATTAAAAATTTATACAGGAACACAATCGGTAAGTAATTTCAGACCAACGGCAGCTAAACTTGTTTATGAAGAATATGGTGGTGATGGTATAACTTGGGATATGTCGTCAGGTTGGGGTGGTAGATTATTAGGAGCATTGTCTTCAAAAAGAATTAAAAAATATATAGGAACAGAACCTTCAACAAGAACATTTGAGGGATTGAAAAATATTCAAAAAGAATTTAGTTATATAGATAAAAAAGTAGAATTACATAAACTTGGTAGTGAAGTTTTTAGACCAGACGAAGAGTCAGTTGATTTATGTTTTACTTCACCACCATATTTTGATACGGAAAAGTATAGTGATGAACCAACTCAAAGTTATATTAAATATCCTACTGAACAAGAGTGGATAGATGGATTTTTATTTTTAACAATTGAAAATTGTTATGAAAGTTTAAAGAAAAGTGGATATTTATTATTGAACATTGCAAATACATCTCGTGGAAAAAACATTGAAGATGGAACTTTGCGTATATGTAAAGATTTAGGTTTTACTCAAGAAAAAACATTACAATTAACTCTCTCTTCGGTTATGGGAGCGGGATATAAGTATGAACCAATTTTTGTGTTCAAAAAGTAGAGGATTTATTTAATGGATTACAAACCCTTCAAATTATCAGATAATTTTATAGATGGTTATAAAAGAAAAAGACCACCATTCGGATTTAACGGCTTGGGGGAATTAGTCTATATGAGAACTTACTCAAGACTTAAAGAAGATGGAAAAAATGAAATGTGGTGGGAGACTGTTCAACGAGTAGTTGAAGGAACTTACAACATGCAAAAGAAACATATTGAAAGATATGATTTAGGTTGGAATGCATGGCAAGCACAACGGTCAGCACAAGAGATGTATAGTCGAATTTTTTATATGAAATTTTTACCACCCGGTAGAGGATTATGGTCAATGGGAACATTACTTACAGAAGAAAGAGGATTGTATGCTGCTCTAAATAATTGTGCATTTGTATCAACTAATAATTTAAAAGAAGATTTATCCAAACCATTTTGTTTTTTAATGGATGCAAGTATGGTTGGTGTTGGTGTTGGATTTGATACAAAAGGTGCTGAACAACTTATCATTAAAGGACCAAATTATGATAGGGATGTAGAAACTTATGTTATACCAGATACAAGAGAAGGTTGGGTTGAATCAGTTAAAAGATTATTGGAAAGTTATTTTCTTGGAATATCACCAGTTGTTTTTGATTATAGAGAAATAAGACCTGAAGGAGCACCAATCAAAGGATTTGGTGGTGTATCAAGTGGTTATAAACCATTGGAAGAAGTTCATGAATATATCAGAGAAGTATTAGATAAAAATGTAAGTGAACCAATTACAATAACAACAATTGTAGATATTATGAATTTGATTGGTAAATGTGTTGTTGCTGGTAATGTCAGAAGAACCGCAGAAATTGTATTTGGTGATCCAACATCAGATGAATATCTTAATTTAAAGAATTATAAAAAGAATCCAGATAGAGAAGAATATGGTTGGACATCAAACAATTCTATATTTGCAGAACTTGGAATGGATTATACAGAGGCTTCAAAAAGAATTAATGATAACGGAGAACCAGGATTTGCTTGGTTATCCAATATGAGAGATTATTCAAGAATGAAAAATGGTAGGGATAGAAAAGACCATAGAGTAGCTGGTGGTAATCCTTGTTTAGAACAAAGTTTAGAAAGTTATGAGTTATGTTGTTTGGTTGAAACATTTCCACATAATCATAAAGATGTAGAAGATTATTTAAAGACTTTAAAATATGCATATCTATATGCTAAAACGGTTACACTTGGAAAAACACATTGGTCAGAAACTAATCGTGTAATGT
>Ga0209756_1000665_pt1 | contig 33324 bp, 51 predicted proteins | sample ETNvirenome_6_85_FD_184071 | JGI IMG/M metagenome (GOLD analysis project Ga0209756, IMG submission 184071) | Marine viral communities from the Pacific Ocean - ETNP_6_85 (SPAdes) (version 3) | ecosystem: Environmental > Aquatic > Marine > Oceanic | place: Pacific Ocean | collected 2013-06-19 | reverse complement strand
GTCTGCATTATCAGAGAGGAGTTCAGTTCAAAAATTAAAAGACTTTTTAAAATAAGAAATTATGACAAAGGAAGAAAGACGAGAAATGCAATTAAGAGCATTAGCTAAATGGTTATTAGATGCTGACGATGATGTAGACTTCGAGAGAGATGGTTCTATGGAGATTGCTATCAAGAAAGCAGTACAAGGGTGTATGTATAAAATAGGGGCTTATATTGAGGAAATCCTTGATATGACCGATGAGCAATTAAATAGAGAACAAGATGTATAAAGTAATATTAATAGCGATGCTTGTAGTAGGTATATATTTTACTTACAAAGAGTGGCGTGGCGATTACTAGGTAATTTTTAACTTATTAGACATCAGTTTTTATTACCTAGTTTAGTACGTGAGCAAGCTGCGTGAATGCTGCACCATACACAAGAGCCTACTTGATAAAAGGTAAACTAAAAACAAGAGTAATATGGCTTGGAAATATATATTAAACGAAGGAGAGTCAAACTGCTGCGGAGCATCAGTATACGAGAATACAGATATTTGTTCTGCGTGTAAGGAACATTGTGAAGTCGTTAATTTAGATGAGGATTTAGAACCTAGTTATAGAGTGTATCAATCAGATGCGTGGGTTCAAGCGCAAATTGATGCAGATGAAAAGGCACACTAAAATATATCTAAAATATTTTGATTATATTGCTGATGATTTTATCCCTTGCGAGATATGTCAGAGCCGAGCAGTAGATATTCATCATATAGAATGTAGAGGTATGGGTGGTTCTGAAAAGGATAACATAAATAATCTAATGGCAGTATGTAGATATTGCCACATAAAATATGGCGACAAGAAACAACACTTGGATTGGCTCAAAGAAGTCCACGAAAAGAAAGTCCAAAAACAAGCAGCCGGAATACGAACTACAAAAAGCAATTTGTAGGTATCTTGATATTAAGTATAATAAGGTATTTTACAATGGTAGTGCCGGTGGAGTATGGACTACAATGTCGCAAGCAAAAAAGATGGTAGCTACCGGTTACAAATCCGGATTTCCCGATATTTTCATCTATGAGCCTAGAGGAGAATATTCGGGGTTAGCTATTGAGTTGAAAGTAAAAGGAAACTATGCAAGTGCAAACCAAAAGAAGGTGTTATCAATACTTAATGAACGGGGTTACAAAGCCGAAGTATGTACGGGTTTTGACGATACCGCTAAAGTTATTGATGAGTACTTGGGATGATAACATAATATATATAATATCAGATTCAGCGTAATAGAAATATTGTACAAGGATTACGAATCGTATTACCGGTTCGCATATTCGCTGCTAAAAGATAAATACTTAGCAGAGGATGTTATACAAGATGTATTCTTACAATTAATGACATCCAATTCAAATCACTTACTATGGATATTCGATACCGGCAAAGGTGTCAGCTATATAAACAAGATAATAGCAGTTCGATGTTTATCCAAAAAATCACAATTTTACAAGAAACAGATTGCCTACATTAAAAGCAAAATTAATGTAGATGAAAAGGAGTTAGAATACTTGCACAATAAGATTAACACAAGGTCTATATCTGTAGCCAATGTATTACACGATAGCATATTAAAAATAATTGATACCTTTGAGTATTATGAACGTAATTTGTTCTTACTATATTACGAAAGTGATATGACATATTATGAGTTATCGAAAGAATTAGGGATACCAAAAATATCTATATATAATACAGTAAGGAAAGTGCAAAAGAAAATCAAAGAAAGGATATGATATTTTCATCTAAGACATTATCACAAGACCGGATGTCAATATGTGAGGGTTGTAAGCACTTTAGGAAGGGTTCTAGGACTTGTGGAACACCAATTAAGGGTAACAACATAAAAGTAAATAAAAAGCCTTATAAGTTATGTGGATGCTTTATGGATATTAAGACCACATTAAGGTTCGCAAGATGCCCATTAGACAAATGGATTGATTTACAGATAACACACAAAGAATACTTAGAGGTTAAAGATTTACTAGACAACATAGAGAGTAGTAATTCAATATCCGGAGTGGAACAACAACAAGTAAAACACTATTCTAAGAAATACTTAGGTATAGAAGTAAGTTCTAGTAGCTGCATCCCGTGTGTAAAAAGAAACATAGATAGATTAAAGCAAATAATCGAGGAGTATGAAAAGTAAAATCAAGTACATAAAAGAGGTAGTAAAACTATCTTCACTAAAACAACTGAAAAAGAATCCAAGACGTATATCGGAGCGTAAGTTGAATCAGTTAGCCGAATCAGTAAAGGAGTTCGAGCAGATGCTCGATATAAGGGAGATTGTAATTGATGAGGATAACGTGGTAATTGGAGGTAACCAAAGATTTAAAGCCTTAAAGCAAAATAAGACTAAAGAGATTACAGTGCTTCGAGTGGTGGGATTATCTGACGAGCAGAAAGATGAGTTCACGATTAAGGATAATGTTAATTACGGAGTATTCGATTGGGATATATTAGCTAACCATCACGATACAGAACTACTCAATAAGTACGGACTGAATGTGTGGGAGCCATCTGATGGGTACGATGATGATGATACTATCATAACTACTACACACGATGAAGAAGTGTCGGGAGAAGGCACCGGAGAGCTTCAAGATTTAGAGGATAAAGATTGTGTAGTAGTGATAGACTTCTACTCAAATGACTATGATACTGCAAAAGTTCTGCTAGATGATTGCAGAGAGAATAAGAAAGATATAGCTGAACTATTATACCAACACCTAAACAATATTTGTAATGGCTAAAGAAGAAGTAGAGGCAAAATTAGTGCCGGTAAATAAACTTGTACCACATCCAAATAACCCAAGATACATTGATGAGCATAAGTATTCTGAATTAAAGCAGAGTATAACAGAGGCAGATTGGATGATGCAGATAAGACCAATTATAGTAGATGATGAGTTCGTTATATTGTGTGGTAATATGAGATATAAAGCATCACTAGAATTAGGTCTTAAAAAAGTGTGGGTAAAGCAATACCATTCATTAACAGATGAGGAACTTAAAGAGTTAATAATAAAGGATAATATTAGTAGTGGAGATTGGGATACGGAAGTATTAGAGAAGGAGTGGAGCAATACTGCATTTAAGAATTGGATGGGTACTCAACCGGTATCATATGACGACTTAGATTATGAGGACTTAGTACTCGACTTAGAGGCGATGGAGGGTAACGTAAAGCGTAGCATACATTTAAAGATAAATAAACACGAAGGAGATATTACTGATATGATAAAATCATTGAGAGATGATGGAGTATATATTGGCAAGGTCTTTATAGATGCACTAAGCAATGAAAAGAGTAAACCTATTCCCGATTGAGCATAACGTAAAGGTAGGTAACGTATGCGAATACATTGAACCCAACATTACAGAGGATTCTTTGTTTTATGTAGATGATGAATTAGTAGGATTCTACATACGGAACGTGAGTAAGTATTCGCAAAAATTACCATCGTTCTTAGCGATAGCTGACCAAGAATTTAGAACAAAGAGAGTACCTAAAAGTACAATGAAACGTGCATCCGGTTTACACGATGCAAGTGCTGAGGTATTACAATTCTCAACCATACTTGGGAGTGTAGCACCAAGACATCATATGCGTAGACCATACGCTACGATAAGTTCTGTACATCAGAAGAAGTCAGCACGACCATTTATCAAGAGTATGATGTTAGCTTGTTTAGAAGGTCAAAAGATAATGAAAGAGGTAGCACCGGAAATGTGGAAGCGACAACAAGTGTTATTCGAGGGGGTGCAAGATAAATGGAAGTTCGGAGATATGTTTACATCGACCATATCTAATTATAATATAGCAGCAGCATATCATAAAGACACGGCTAATATAGTAGGCTCGGTAAATATGATTATGACTAAACGAAGCAATAGTAAAGGAGGTTGTTTAACAGTACCGGATTTCAACATAACAATAGAGAGTTGTGATAACTCAATGATAGTATATCCGGCTTGGTTAAGCATACACGGAGTAACACCAATAATACCATTGGCAGAAGGAGGTTATCGTAACTCACACGTATTCTATCCACTTAAAGCATTTCTAAATGAGCATATTTAATGTACTAAGCATAGACCGGAATAGAGTACGTTGGGAGGATTATCTTTATAAAACTACACCGGTGGAACAGATTGGTGGGATATGGTTTAAGAGAGAAGATAAATTCGCACCATTAGGATATGATGGTGTAAATGGAAGTAAGCTACGTCAGTGTATATGGCTTGTGAATGATTGGGTAAAGAAGAAGAATATTAGAGGAGTAGTATCCGGTTCAGTAGTAGGTTCACCGCAGCATCCGTTCATATCATCTATATGTAAGCACTACGGCATAGGGTGTTTAATAGCTACCGGTTCAAAGAATCATCAATCACATTTGAATATGCAGATGGCAAAGGGGTTCGGAGCGAAGTTCTACGTTACTAAGATAGGCTATGCAAGAGCATTACAGAGCATATCATTTAAACTAGCAAAGAAGTTACCGAATCACGAGGTGTTAGAAACAAATATCACAGTAGATGAGAGGCTTAATCCGGCTTATAGAATAGAGGAGTTTCATAGAGTAGGTGCTGAACAAGTAAAGAATATCCCTAGCCATATAGAAACACTTATTATCCCTTGTGGAAGTTGTAATTCAGTTGTATCTATATTGTACGGCATAGGATTGTATAAGCCAAAAGGATTGAAGAATATAGTGCTGATGGGTATAGGAAATAACGGAAGCAATAATATAGAGTACATACCAAGAAGGTTAGATATAATTAGCAAGGTAACACAACGGGACTTGAACTCACTATTCAAATTTAATGGAAAGAATGGAGTGTATAATATACATCACTTCAATTTAAATGGTACGGGATATTGTACATATTCTGATGTGATGCCTTACAATCATCACGGCTTAATATTCCATCCAAGATATGAAGGAAAGTGTATGAATTATATTGAAGAAAATAAGGATAAGTTCAAGCAGTTTTGGAATGAGAAAACTCTATTTTGGATAGTAGGAAATGAGCCTATCTCTACAAATCTATTTACTTAATTTAAGCTACCTAAGAAGCCGTTTAAGGAACGAACTACCCATTGTGGTATATAGTGTTAAGAAAAGAAAGATAAGGAAAACGCCTATGGATATGATAGATAGAGAGCCACCATCAGAGAAACAACAAATTGGTAGGTATTGCAAAATCAATGACATAAAAGAGGTGTCAAAGTTAGAGTACGGAATGGACTTTAGACTACCACAATATCGTAGAGAAGTATTCCTTCGATTTTATGAATATCATCTAAAATACAACTCACATCCGGGAGCAGTTTATTACACATTTGATTACATATTTGAGAAACTGAATCTTACACAAGAGCAGAGATTATGGTTCACATTTATTAATGGATGTTCACAGAATGTAGTAAGCACATATTTGATATTTGAGAGATTTCCTTCACTACAAGATTTGGATATGGTTGAATTACGAAAGTGGTTCAGAGATAACTATACCAAAATCGGGTGGGATACAGATAGGAGGTATCACAAAAACGTATTCGAAGATTGTGTACAGAATTACATAAAGGTATTAGGAGGGAGAACACAAGTAGAGGTATTCTCTGAACTTACTTCATCTGATGATAAGTATAAGAACTTTGGTAAGGTATGGAGTTACGTAATAAACAAGTTTTATACATTCGGAAGGTTAGCAACATTCTCATATTTAGAATACCTAAGAATATCCGGTCTAAATATAGATTGTGATAGCTTATTCCTTGATAATATTACCGGAAGTAAGTCGCATAGAAATGGCTTGTGTAAGGTGTTAGGGAGAGATGATTTAGATTGGCATAAGAATATTGTGAAGTACTCTGAGAGTACCCTTAAATGGCTTGAAGCAGAGGGTAAGAAGCTACTACAAGATGCCAACGAAAGAATTAACCATAAGGATGTATCATATTTCACATTAGAATCTACTTTGTGTTGTTATAAAGGATGGCACAGAAAGAATAGAAGGTATCCGAATGTATACAATGATATGTTTAGAGATAGAATAGTGTATGCAGAGAAGAAGTGGGGAAGAAGATTAGATATATTTTGGGATTGTAGGAAGGATTGTTTACCGGCTCATCTATTGATAGAGAATAATCCGAATGATTACGGCATCAAGCCACAGAAACAGAACCATTATAGAAAGTATGGAGAGGTTATTATGATGGATAGAGATTGGGAGTGCTTCGAGAATAAGTATAACGAATACATAGACAGATGAACATACTAATAATAGGTAATTGTGGGGTTGGTAAAACTTGGGTAATGAAACAACTCATAAAACAACACAATACAAACTTTAGAGGACAATTAGGTTTGTTTAAATTCCACTACAACGAGAATGTAATGGTAGTAGGCAAATATGATGGTAGCACATTCGAAGGAAGCGATAAATTATCTATGGCAGTAATGAAAGATATAGATACATTTAAGACGTGGTGTGATACAAGAAGTGGTATCATAATAGCAGAAGGAGATAGGTTTATGAATAAGCGTTACATAGAAATAATGAAGCCACTAATAATACAAATACAAGGTAGTGGAGAAGAAGGAAGGGAGTTAAGAGGTAGCGAACAAACAAGTAGACATTTAAAAGCGATTAACACAAGAGTAAGTAATATAGCAGAAGGATTCGGCATAGTAAAGGTGTACGATTCAAATCATTGTTTGGGATTAATCAATAAACAGATAGATGAAATTAGTAGAGCAAAAAAGTAACAAAAAGTTACAAGGTAAAAAAGGGCAATTCATTGAGGCACTGACAAAAGCATTAGGGATTGTTACAACTGCATCTAAGATTAGTGGTATATCAAGGCAATCTCATTATAGATGGTTGTCAGACGACCACGACTATCGAGCAGCCGTATCAGATATAGATAATATGGTACTTGATTTCGGGGAGAGTTCTTTACATACATTAGTAGGAGAGAATAATGTAGCAGCAACAATATTCCTTCTAAAGACAAAAGGTAAAGGTAGAGGATATGTAGAAAGGTCTGATATTAATATTGGTTCTGCTGAAAGGATTAAAATAGACATAGTACCATTCGATGAAGAACCCGAAGATTAAACTATTTAAGAAGCAATTAGAGTGCTTTAAATACCTTGAAGATAAACATACTACTGAGGTGTTATTTGGAGGAGGAGCCGGAGGTAGTAAAACCTTTACCGGATGCTTGTGGCAAATATCAAGAAGGTTAAGGTATGCCGGAACAAGGTCTGTAATAGGGAGGTCTAAATTAAAGAACCTAAAAGCTACCACACTAAATACTTTCTTTGAGGTAGCAGTAGATTATTGTGGTTTAACACCGGATGTTGATTTCAGATACAACGCATCAGATAGTACGATAACCTTCTACAATAAGTCGGTAATATATCTAAAGGATTTATTCTTATATCCATCAGACCCGATGTTTACTTCATTAGGTGGTTTGGAAATAACAGATGCATTCGTGGACGAAGCTGCTGAGGTAACAGAGAAAGCCGTGAACGTACTCAATAGTAGAATACGATATAAGCTAGATGAGTTCGGTTTAATACCTAAGACGTTATTAACGTGTAACCCTTCTAAAGGATGGTTATACTCTAAATATTATAAGCCATCAAATACAGATACATTATTACCATATCAAAAGTTTATCAAATCCCTTGTAACGGATAATAAGGCAATATCTAAACACTACCTAGAACAATTACAGAAGTTAGATAAGATAAGTAAGGAGAGGCTTCTATTCGGTAATTGGGAATACATAGATGATGATGCTCTATTATTTGATTATAATAGCTTACAAGATACATTTACAAATGGGTATGTAAAAGGTGGAGTTAAATATATCACTTGTGATGTAGCACGACTTGGTGCTGATAAGAGTGTGATTATATTATGGGATGGATTAAGAGTGGAAAAGATTATATCAATAGACAAAAATACCATACCGGAGATAATAGCCAAAATCGGTACTCTAAGGAACGAACACCAAATACCTAATAGCAAGATAGTGATAGACCAAGATGGTGTAGGAGGGGGTGTTGTAGATGCGTATAGTGGGTGTATAGGGTTTATGAATGGAGGTAAAGCATTGAAAGGGGAGAATTACGCTAACCTTAAAACACAATGCTATTTTAAATTAGCTGAGTTAGTAAATGATGGTAAGGTATTTATAAAGGATAATAGGTATAAGGATATTATCATAACTGAGTTAGAAGTAGTAAAGAGAGATAAGGTAGATAAGGATTCTCAAAAGTTAGCAATAGAAGGTAAGGACATACAGAAACAGAAGTTAGGAAGGAGTCCGGATTACGCTGATGCGATTATGATGAGGATGTGGTTTGAGAGTTTCGGCTCGTATGGGGAGTATGCCATAATTTAATAACTTTATAAACAATTAACCTTTGTATTAGTAGGATGAAGAAACAAGTAGAGATAATAGTACCGGAAAGATGGTCGGATGTAAGCCTAAAACATTACCAAAATTATGTTAGTGAGGTATCCGGTTTAGAGGATGAGGATGAGATTGTGTTGAAGTCTATCAGTACATTGTGCGATATTCCAACATCAATAGTTAAGAGGCTTAAAATCAACGATATAAAAACCATATATCATAAGCTATCTGAGTTAATATCAAAACCGGTAAACAAATCTATCTTTAATAAGATTAAGATTAAGGATGCTATGTATGGATTCCATCCCAATTTAGATGAGATGAGTTTAGGGGAGTTCGTAGATTTAGAAGATAATTGTAAAGAAGGTATTGAAGGGCTGCATAATGTATTGTCAATATTGTATAGACCTATTACAGAGGAGAAGGGTAATAAGTATAATATAGAGCCTTACAATAATAAGCATATTGAGAATGCATCATTGTTTCAAGAAGTGAGTATAGACGTAGTAAACGGAGTTATGATTTTTTTTTACACTTTAGGGAGCAAGTGTTTAAGGAGTTCGAATCTCTATTCAAGTCTGAATCTGCAAAACCAAGTGCAAGAGGTAATTATGGATGGTTCGGAATCATAGATAGTTTAGCCGGAGAAGATGTACTTAAATTCGATGATGTTACTAAACTGCCTTTCAGATTATGCTTCATTAAATTACAGATGATGAAAGAGGTATCAAGAGAAAATAAAAAGAGATGATTACATACAACGGGATAATAACATACTTTAAAGAGTTCGCAAGTAAGCACGTTCAAATCAATTCATTTACTGAGGGTGGCGTGGATAAGATGGACTTAAAGAAGATTAATAACTATCCGGTTCTTCACGTAGATATTACCGGTTCTGAAATTCAAGACAACATAATAATCTACAACTTAGACGTTTATATAATTACCGGTATTACTGACGACAATACAGATAGTAGGAGAGATGCTTTAGCTGATACGCTTTTAATAATGCAAGACCTACGTTCTGAGTTCTTTAAGGGTAAGTATATAGTAGCACCATCTTTGCTGCTAAGAGGGGATGAGAGCATATCGTGTACTCCAATAGAAGAAGATTTCAATAATAGGGTATATGGATGGTCTACTTCTATCTCAGTAACGGGTGTTAATGAATCTACAATATGTAATATACCTTACCCAAAAGGGATAATAGGACAGAATATTTTAGAGCAATGGGATGGGGATGATTTTGTACCACCATTTGATGCATTGTATTTCTTCTCTAATTTCTATTGGTGGTCAGCAACAGAATCTGTACAAGGTAATTTAGATTATTCGGGAACTAAAATTTCTATGTGGGATGGACGTCAGACTTCAAATTGGTTAGGTAACACATATCTAACATCCAATTATTCTACCCAAACGAATGGTATCCAATATAATGAAGATGAACAAGCATTAAGATTAAAAGGAGATGGAGATGCTTATTGGTTTCATAATGGTATAACCACAACAACTGAGTATTACTATTATTTTGCCTTGAAAGTAAAGAACATAAAATCACTAGACAAGGAAAATACTTCATTGTTTCAGATATATCCAAACGTACAATCCGGTGCTGATGGTATAAAAGTGTTTATAGGAAGTCCTACAAGTACTAACGAAGATATAAGGAATAGAATCTGTTTATCTAATTGGGATGAATCTACAATCACAATAGGAGAAGATATATCCGATGGTAGTGCTGATTATATAAGAGAGAAGTCATTAGCATTCGGGTTGGAGATAGGCGGTGATGAAGCCGGACACGGAGTGAAACTTATGTTAGATGGTAGAACATTGTTGAGCCAAGTTATTAGCACGTCAGAATTAACAAATGTTATCATAGGTGATAATAGGGTTGGTAGTGATGATACAGCGAGTTTCGATGTACAAGAAGTTTATGCCAAACAATATGACGATGATACAGTTCGTACTTCATATTTCATTGATTTTATGAGTTGGCTAAAATATAGAAGGGGGAATGATGGCTAAAGAATCGTTAGATTTAAGCAACACTGCAAAGGCACTTGACCTATATGGTAAAGAAGTTATAAAACGGGCTAAGAGGAATCTTAAAATTAAGAAGAAGATAGATGGCAAGTGGAGAGAAACAGACAATACCGGTAAGTTAGCTAAAAGCCTATATTACAAATTAGTTCTTGGAAAGAATAAGATTAATATTAAGTTCGCATCTAAAGAGGATTATGGGTACTTTATGGAGAAAGGTGTGCAAGGGAAAGATAGCACATATCAATCAGTAAAGAATTATAAGACCGGAATGACTAAGGCTAAATTCAAGAAGAAGAATGTAGCTAAAGGAGTTATAGAGGAGTGGGTTCGTACACCAAAGATTAAGCTAAGAGATAAGGATGGTAAGTTCGTTAAGAAAACGGATACTAATATTCGCAACGCTTCATATATGATAGGTAAGAGTATAGCTGAAAAGGGTTTAGGGGCTAGGAGTTATATGGCAGATGCAATAGATGAAACGAAACGTAGATTTGTAGTAGCTTTAAAAGAGGGATTATTAAAGGATTTAACAACGGGATTAAACGTGATACAAGATGGCGATAACTAACTATAATTTTAATGCCGCAGATTATGTTCGGAGTGGGAGTAAGAGAGTTATCACTTGCAGTTCTTCATCTATCTCCGGAAATTTTAAATACCGATTCTATCTTGAACTGATATACGATAGTAAAACGTATGCCTATACATTCAGACCTAACAAGGATGATTACGGGCTAATAAATATAGGGAAGATATTACAGAGCATAGTTAGTCCAATATCGGTTCAGCAAGTACTTACTATACCGGATGCTGATGCATCATTAACGACTAATTATTTCCAACAGAACATACATTCGATGCCTCATATAATAAATGATACATCAGATAGGTATGCGTATCTTTCAACGGGTGGTTCGGGTTGTAAAAGGATACAAGTTAAACTATGGGATTTTTATAGTTCAACGGCTAACGGAGTACCTTCTAAACAAGGTTCTGCGCAAGAAGATTATTACTACGTATTAACCGGTACGGAGTTAAGCACAGATTCAATAAGATTTAAGTGGTCAGATTATAAACTTACTGCAACCAACACGAAATTCCTAAGCCACAATTACAACGCTTTAGGTCATACGGATGCAGCACTAACAGATTACGGGAGTGTAGCGATATTGAATAGAACGGATGATGTGAATACCGCAGCTAATTCTTATAAATTCATTGTAAATTATTACAATAGTTCTGATGTATTATTAGCTACACAAGACTTTATAAATACAGAAGATTACGGAGGTAAGTACGATGCGAGTGGGGTAACTGATGATTCTATGATAATTCATTTCGGGTGCTATCCGGCTAATTTAAACAAGCTAGATGCATCATACGAAAGACCATCAGACAATCCTAGTTGCACTTATTATGAAGTTTATATAGCTAATTCCGGAGGCACAAGGAAAAGTAGTTTGTATAGATTTAATATAGTAAGACGATGCGATAAATATGATTCACAAAGATTCGCATTTATTAATAGATTCGGGGTTTGGGAATATATCACATTCAACAAAAAGAGAACCGATAAAATCCGTAATAAGAAAACAGAGATTAAGAGTTCAATTTTTGACTATGCTAAAACGTATGCAACATATTCGGGGGATTATGCTGAGGCACCATTTGTACCGGGAGTAGCACACGAGAGCCGGTCTGTAAAAGCCGCAGATATATCAGAGGAGTTCGAGGTTAGTACCGGATATTTAAACACCGGAGATATAGCGAAAGTACGAGATATGTTTATTAGCCCACTAATTAACTACATCAATTCTGATGGTACTGCATTAGCAGTCATACTAAAGAATGATAGCATTGATAACGTGGTGGTATCACATAAATTTGAACAGACAGAATACAAGTTGAAATTTGAGTATTCTATACCTACATATAACTCAATAATATACTAATGGGATTTCAGTTAATAGCCATAGGAGATAATGACGTACAATATCCTTTACAAATAATTAAAGGTAGTCCGGTTACGGCTGATTTCAACTTTAAAGATATTCGAGATTTAAAGAGTAAAGGAAGCCACACATACAATTTTAGATTACCTTCTACTCCGGAAAATGAAGAATATTTTGGACATTATTTTATGGTCGGCTCGTACCATACAGATGCAAATAATTCATATAATCCATTCGCTAGGCGAGAATGTTTTATTCTGCAAGATACGATTGAGATACTTAGAGGCTTTATACAATTATCAAATGTATATCTACGTGAGAATAATAGATATGAATACGAGTGTATTGTATATAGTTCTGAGGTTAATTTCTTGGATTCATTAAAGGGCTTAAAGTTTAGGGAACTGAATTTCTCAGAATGGAATCACGATTTAACTGCTAACAATGTATATGATAGTTATAATTCGAGTTCAATAGATAGTGGTAATTTAGTTTGGTCGTTATGGGATTATGGATTAGGGATAGCATCTAACCAATACTCAGATTACTTTGCACCACCGATAGGTAGTTTTTTTGGGTGGGAAGGAACCGGAATTAATATTCAAAGGCTACGACCACAAGTAAAGGTAAAAGCACTTATAGATAAGATAATGAGGTATACCGGCTATACCTATACTTCCACCTTTTTAGAATCGGCTTTATTCAATAAGATATATTGTGATTTGAATTACGATAAGAGGGATGTGGTTAGCACGGATATTCCGGCTCAAACATATTACGTCAAGTCTAAAAATACCGGTACGCAACAAATAACTTTAGGAGATTCGTGGGAGGAGAATTTATTAGAAGCACCAACTGAGGTTTCAGATGAATCTGCAAGTTGGAGTACTGCATCCGGAGGAGGGTTTTCATACTCACAATGGGATGTGCAAGTAAGTGGTTTTTATGCCGTAACAATAGCCGGTACTATTACACCATCTTCTACTATTGATAATTCGGCACTAGGCTTTAAGATATGGGAGAATCCGGATTGGGGTACTTACCCATACGAAGCAGATAACGCAGTCGGAGGTCAATTCTATATGGAGATTGGAGATGGTGGTGCATTCTCAGTATCTATCAATACTGCATTTCAATCTGATTCAATGTACGCATTCGGATTTTGGAGTGGGGTTCAAAATAACGGAATAACTTTAGATATAACGAATCTAAATATTACCATACAACCAAACACAATATCTGATGAATCAGAACAAGTTTACGTCAATAGCTTAATTGGTGGTTTGAGTGTGGAAAAGTGGTTCAAATCCATTATGACTAAATTTAATTTAGTGGTAGTACCCAACAAGGCAGATGCGACAAATTTAATCATAGAGCCTTATGATGATTATGTAGATACGGGAAGAACAGTTGATTGGTCTGATAAGATAGATTTCACGAAGGATGTTCAAATTATACCACCAACAAAGTTCTGCGGTAAGCAAGTAGAATTTAAAGACACAAAAGGGAATGATTATCTCAGCAAGGCTATGGCATATAATCCACAGAATAGCGATGAGTTCGCATACGGAGGATATATAGAGCCGGGAGTTCAGAATCAATTTGCCGAAAAGAATACGGAATTTACAAGCATATTTACACCGACAATTAACTACCCATTAAATGGAGGTTCATTAGATTTAGGAGTGTATTCGTGTGCCGTGTTTAATGTGTCTGAGAACGGAGAGAAACAGAATGCCGGAGGGATGAGATTGTCCTTTTTTCACGGAGTAAAAGCATTACCCACATCATCATCGTATAAGCTAAACTTCGATGGAGGTGCTTTAGGAACAGAACGAACTAATTATCCTTTTTTTAGCGAGTATTCAGAGATGGATTTCGCTACCAATGATACTGCGTTTAGTATTAATTGGCATACGGGTTCAGTAATAGCACCGCAAAATTGGGATGCATTACCAATTAAAGGTTTAGCAGTTCAATATTGGAGGAATTATATATTAGATAATTTCAATGTAAATAGCCGTATGTTATCTTGTAATATGAGGTTGTCTGCAAAGGATATATCAGACTTTAATTTCAAAGATATAATCACTGTGAACGGGCAAAATTATAAGGTAAACTCTATAAAAGGATACCCAATATCGAGTACCGGTAATTGTAGGGTTGAATTATTAGCGACATTTAAAGGTATTAGTATTCCGAGTGGAACTAACGGAGAGCAAATAGAATGTGATTTCGTAGTGGTGGGATGGGATGAGGATACCGGAATAGGTAGTTTTGAAACACTGACTACGGGAGCAGTAGCATATCCGGATGAGGATTGTTGCGAGGGATTAGGGTACTATTGGTATGATAATAAATGCTTTAATTCACTACCCGATGGAGGTGGTTCTGAGCCACCGAACCCGAATCAAGACGTAGGAGTAGTGGGAGGTACAGACCAAAACGATAATATATATGTATTTGATTTTATAGAACACACCACAGTACACGGGCATAATAACACAGTGGTTAAACCGGTCAAATCAAAGGTGGTAGGGCATAACAATACTCTAAACGATAGGAATAGAAATATAGACATCAGAGGGAATGGAAATGAGGTAGGTTCAAACGTATCCAACACTATGATAGATGGGGATGATAACCAATTAGATACCTATTCTGAAAACTTAGAGAGATGGGGGGAGAAGATTGTATTTGACACCACACTACAAGGCGTATCCGTAACCGGCTCACACGCAAGAGTTATGATAGATGGGGATAGAGTGCAATCTGTGTATAGAGCCGGTACTCCCAAAGGTACATCACAGATAGGGAGTTTTATTTTAAATTTCAGAACCGATGGAGCTACAAGTGTTAATCGTATAGGTCAATACGGGTTGTATACAATAGATTCACTTTATAATTCAATAGCGAATATCAATGCATTCCGGTTTTCACATAAGTCTAACATCAAGATTAAAACAGAATTAATTGGGGTGGCAGAGGAGGATGTTAATCTTGTTTATAAAGAAAGGGCTATAATAAATAGCACTCATATATTATCTTGTTATGAGCAGCCTATTGTACTTTCATCTAGCGTGGATAGTTCAGATATATCTACGGCATTAGGTACGATAACAATATCTCCATTCAGCACACTTAAAATTCCTTACGCTAAGAGATTTTCGGGTGGTGGTATAGGTTTTAAACTTGAAATAAATACTTATCGGAATCCGATAAATTGGTCGCTAAAAGTAACTTACGAAACGACACCATTAATTACATTATCAAATGGGATGGTAAATAGTCCGGTAGATATTTCGGGTTGTCAGTTATGGTTAGATGCAGCAAATCACAATAGCTTTACATTAGATGGTTCTGAGGTAACTCAATGGAATGATATTAGCGGTGGGAACAATCACGTATTACAAGCAAGTTCGACATATAAGCCGGATTGGAAGTCAGATGATTGGGATAGACCTTACGTAGATTTCGATGGTACAACTTCAAATCTAAACAATGAGGATGCTGAGTTGTTAGCATTAGCAGATGGGAACAACACTTTCATAGCTTGTTATCAATCTGACGTTACAACGGCAGAGTATTACGGGCAAGTAATAATGGGATGTATTCAATCTACTTATACTCCAAGAGTAGGATTAAGGATTAATGCAAATGCGTTAGGAGGAGCCGGTTCGGATAGTGTCGCATATTCAAGTCAAACTTCAAGTACTAATGCAAATGCGTGTCAAATATCGAGTGCCGGTGTTACCAATGTGAGTATTGTAGTAGGTAGGAGAGATGGTACGGCAGTTAAAATATGGGATGGGAACGGGAATACTGATACCGGAACAACGGGTGCTGATAATACATCAGTAACAGATTTCTGTGTAGGTGGTGCATCATCATCCGGAACATCAGATATATATGAATTTAACGGAAAGATACACGAATTAATTTGCTACAATGTAGCTATCACAGACGAGGAAGTGGATAAAGTAATAACCTATCTAAAGAACAAATGGAATATCATATAACAGACAACGAGGCTAAAGATATAAATGTAGATTTCGTATTTAAGTTGGATACTTTGAGTAACCATTTAGATGAGTGTATCAGCACGATAACACCACTAATAGACGTTCTGAGCCACTTTAAGCACTTGTATGAGCCACAATCTATCGAGGATTATTATAGTCGTTTAAAACGTAAATATGAAAGCAATAGATGTGCTTGGATTAATAGAGGGGAATTATGGCAGATAAATTAATATTCGAGTTCGAGGTTCAAGCCAAGTTAGACAAGGCTATGGATGGGATAAACGACATCAAAGAAGGTACTGAGCAGATAAATGAGAATCTTGAAGGTATTAAGAAGTCGGGGAAGGTAGCTGAGAAAGGTCTTAAAGGGATAGCTAAAGGGTTTAAGGGAATCGGTTTAGCTATGAAAGCCGGTGGATTTTTCTTAATTACTGAGGCATTTAAATTCCTAAAGGATATAATGAGCAAGAATCAACGTGTTATGGATGTGCTTACCATAGCAACAGAATCTCTTGGAATCGTATTTAATTCGATAGCATCAGTAGTTACAGACTTAGGGGAAAAGATATTCGGGGCATTCAGCAATCCTAAAGAAGCAGTTACGGGATTATGGGATGCAATTAAGGAGAATATCATTAACCGGTTCGAAGGCTTTATAGACCAATTTAAAGCACTTGGGAAAGTTATCGAGGGTGTATTCTCTTTAGATTGGGATAAGGTAAAAGAGGGAGCCGGAGATTATGCGACTGCATTAGTTCAAGTGGTAACCGGATTAGACGAAGTTCAACAAGCAGATGCGTGGGAAACAATAAAAGAGGGTGCTAAAGATTTCGTAGAGATGGGTTCTGAGGCAGTAAAGACTGCAACAGAAATTACTAAGCTACGCAACTCGGTTAAAATACTAGAAGCAGAGCAAGGTAAATTGATGTTTACATACCTTAGAGAACAAGAATTACAAAGACAAATACGAGATGATGTTAGCAAGACATTCGAGGAAAGAATGGAAGCTAACGATAAATTAGGAGAAAGTCTGCAAGAGCAGTTAGAGGTGGAACGTGGTATTCTATTAGAGAAGCTAAGGTTAGCACAAATGGAATCCGATGCTAACAAGGAGAATATTGATTTAAAGGCAGAGGTAATAAATGCCGAAAAGGAGTTAGCAGATTTAAACGAGAGGATAACGGGATTTGAGAGTGAGCAAATAGTAAATAGGGTTGCGTTAGAACAAGAATCAGCAGAGGCTTTGAAGGAGCTGAAATTAGCTGAGATGTCAGAAAAAGAAGCTGAGTTTGAAGCATTAAAACAAGAACACGAAGCACGATTAGATTTGGCTAGACGTGCCGGTGCTGATGCTACCTTAATAGAGGAACAATATTTAGCAGATAAACAAGCTATAACACAGAAGTATTTAGACGAGGAAACTGCTGCAAAAGAGAAGGCAGATGCAGAGCAAGAAAAAAGCGATAAGGCTGCAAATGATGCGATGATTGCTTCGAGGAAAGCACGTATGGATGGTTTGAAAGGTGCTATATCTATGGCAGAAGGATTGTTCGGAAAGTCAGAGAAAGACCAAAAGAGATTCGCATTAGCTAAGATAGGGATTGATACGGCAGAAGCTATATCAAGTTTGACGGCTAACTCGGAAGCTAACCCAACGAATGCAGTTACATTTGGGGGAGCCGGAGCGTTACAATTTGCTATGGGGTTATTACGTATCTATGGAAATATAAGGTCAGCTAAGAAGTTGTTAGAAGGAGGTTCAGAAGAACCATCTGCGGCATCATCTTCTACCGGTTCTGCAAGTGCATCTATGACAACACCAAACACAATAGAAGCACCTAGTTTTGATTTGTCTGCAAGTACCGGTATATTTGAGCAGCAACCATTACAAGCATACGTAGTGCAACAAGACATACAAGAACAAAACGAGTTAAATACACAAATCCAAGAAAGAGCAACATTATGACAAAAATTGTAGAGTTAATAATTGACGAAGAAAACGAAGAAAATAAAGATGGAGTATTCGCAATTTCTTTAGTAGAAGAACCGGCAATTCAATCTGATTTTATTGCATTATCTAAGCAAGAGAAGAAGATAGAAATAGAGTTCGCAACACAAAACAAGGATAAGCAATTACTGATGGGAGCGGTTCTTATCCCTAATAAGCAAATCCTAAGAATTGATAAAGAATCGGGGGAGGATTATTACGTTTATTTCTCGCAAGATACAATTCGGAAAGCAAGTGAATTATTTATGATGAATAATTATCAGCATAATCACACACTACATCACAAATCAGAATTAAATAATCTGACAGTTGTAGAGAGTTGGATTAAAGATAATCCATTAGACAAATCCGTTAAATATGGATTCGAGAATATTCCGGATGGTACTTGGTTCGTTTCAGTTAAAGTGAATGACAAATCTATATGGGATGAGTTCGTGAAAACGGGTAAGGTAAAAGGCTTTTCAATAGAGGGATATTTCACAGATAAGATGGAATTGAGTGAAGAAGAAACTACCTTAAATAAGATACGAGAAATAATTAAGAGAGGTTAAATACTAACTTTGAACCGGATATATCTTTGTATATACGAACACTAATTTATTTTCACAATGGCAAAAAGTAAAATTGTACTTAATTCTATTCGAACTTTGTTAGGGATGGAGGCTGAAATCGAACTAATTGCAGAAGCAGTATTAGAGGATGGAACCAAAATCGCTACCGATAGTGAAGAATGGGTAGAGGGTGCTATGGCTTATGTTATTTCGGAAGATGGAGAGAAGATGCCTTTACCAACGGGTTCTTACGCTACACAAGATGGAGTTAAGATGGACGTGGTAGATGGCGAGATTACGGCTATATCTAAAGAGGAAGCAGTAGAAGAAGCTGAATCCAAAGATGAGGAGAAAGAGGATGAGGAGTTATCATCTGAATCTAAAGAAGTCGAAGTTGATTTGTCTGCATACGCAACGAAAGAGCAATTAGTAGAAGCACTTGGAACACTACATACTGAGTTATCAGAAATGATTTCGAAAGTAGTAGCAGAAAACGAATCTCTTAAAGAAGAATTAGAGAGCGTATCAAAAATGTCAGCCGTTAAACCGGTTAAGCATTCACAGACAAATTTATCAACTCAACAAGTATCATATAACACGGGGAATCCGGCTTTAGATATGATATTAGAATTAAAAAACAACAATTAAAGTTATGGCGCAAGAACATAAATTCAAATCAGTTAAATACGAATTGGCTACCAATATTTCAGTTGGAGCGAATTCGTATGCCGGTGTACTAGCACTACCTTATTTAGCACCATCTGTAAAGTTAGCAAATACAGTCGCTAATGGATATGTAACAGAGTTAGATGGTATTACACACAAAGCAGTAGTAAATAGCTTGACACCGGGAACGATGATTAAGGCATCCGCTTGTGATTGGAATGCAGACCCGACTACACTTACTTTAGGAGAAAGTGTATTGGAAGTGGTTGATATGATGGTAAACGAGAGAGTATGTCGTAAGACTATTTATCCAACGTGGGTAGCAGCGAATATGAAAGGTCGTAACGGAGCGATTCCATCTGATTTCGCAGATTTCTTATTAGGTACAGTTGCAGCAAAAACTGCTGAGGAAGTAGAGAGCAGAATTTGGGTTGGGGGAGAAACACCTACATTCAAAGGGTTCTTATCTAACGATGGAGTATTTGATAGAGCGGGATTAGCAGCATCAGTATTAGCCGGTTCAACTACACAAGCGATTACATCAATAACATCCGCAAACGTGATAGCCGGTTTAGGTTTAGTATACTCTAAAATGTTATCAGCGAAGCCGGGATTATTAGGTTCTCAAGATTTACAAATATTAGTTAATGCTAAGACTTACGGATTGTATGCACAAGCATTAGCAGAATCGGGTAACTCACAAGGTGTACGTAACGAAGGTGCCAATCAAGCCTTCTCATCACTACAATACTTAGGTGTACCGGTTAATATGGCATTTGGAATGCCGGATGATGCAATCGTTTTATGTCAAGCATCTAACTTATTCTTTGGAACGAATTTAGGTACTGATACGACTGATGCTAAAATGATTCCATTCTACGAGTATGATGGTTCAGATAACGTAGGTGTATCAATGAGATTTGCTTGTGGAGTTCAAGTAGGAATTTTAGCAGACGTTATCGTAGGAACAACTGCTGCAATCTTACCGGCATAATAACTTAAAAACTATAACAAATGGCTTGTACAATAGCTACCGGAAAGGCTCGATACTGTAAAGTACAGCCCGGAGGTATAGATAAGATTTATGCAATTTCAAGGTTTGACGACAATCACGCAACGGCTTTAGCGTTAGATGGTACGACAAATGTATTGACTGCATCATCGGGGTTATCAGCAGCATCAGCCGGTACTTGGTATCAGTTCGATACAGACCCATATCTGAGTTCACTTAATCAAACGATTGTAGTAAACGAAGGTGGAGGAGTAGGATTCCAACAAGACTTAGAATTAGTCTTTAAGGGAGTGTATGGTAAGGCAGATGCCGTAATGCAGTCATTAAGCAATGGAGCTTGGCAGATAGCAGTTTTAGACAACACGGGTACAGTGTACTTTTGTGGTTTAGATAAAGGTATGATAGCTACCGGAGGTACTTTCGGACACAACGGAGATAAAGCGTTAGCTGATAATCAATCTTACACTTTACAATTCCAAGCAATAGAGTTAGAACCGGCTGCAAATTGTGGTGCATTAACAAACTTTAGTGGGCAAACTAAAGTTACTATTAGTGCTACTCAATTAGATGGTTCGTGATAAAGTAATTTCTGTTTATTTATATAAGAGAGGGATGGTAGGTAATGCTATCCCTTTCTTTTTTTAAAAAGTAAAGATAATGACGAGATTAAAGGTTAAAAAGGAGTTGGTAGGTCAGCAAATAAAACTGAATCCAAGTACGCTTATAGTATTTTCAGAATATATGACTGATGATGAATACCAATTTGCAGTAAAACGATTTCCGGATTATTTTGAGAAGGCTAAAAAGGTAAAGAAAGATGATAACTCTTAATACAGAATATGGTCGTAAGGATTTTTTCGTAAACGTATTTAAGAACGTATATTCTACCGGTGTAAGTACTCAACAATACACACCAAATAGCCATCACGAAGAATTACAAACCGCTAGGTATACTATGTTTCTCGAAAACGTAGTAACCGGCTATAAGACAGATATGGAATTAAAATTCGTATCAAGCAATAGCAGAGGGGCTTATTTCTATTTTACTCTAGGAGATGGCACGGGAGGTTCGTGGTTAATATCTGACGTGGGAATGTACAAATACTCTATACATAATATGAGTACCGGAGGTGGTATTAATTATGCTGATAAACTTATCGAATTAGATAGAGGTTTGTTTCATATCTATAATAACGATACATTTACAGAACAATACATTACTCCGGATGTGGAAACTATACCACGTACCGTAGTATATAAACCATCTTAGAAATGAGTGAATTATACCAATTAGGAAAAGGTCATTCTTATACAGATGATACTGAGGTAGTTAAGCAAGGGCAAGAGTTCGTTGGGTTCGGAGTAGATAATGACTATCCGGATTTCCTTATAGACTTATACCAAAAATCAGCAGTACACAACGCACTCTGTAACTCTATATCTACGTGGATATACGGAGATGGTGTTTCAAGTCCGGAGATGAATAATAAGGCAGAGGCTTGGGCTAAGTTTCAAATGTTATTTGAGCAAGGTTTAGGTAAGAATACTATTCAGAAGTGTATATTAGATTTAAAGGTACACGGAGGATTCTATTTATCTATCGCTTATTCATTAGATAGGACTACAATATCAGAGGTTAATCATATGCCATTCGAGTGTATGAGAGTTGAACCGGAAATAAATGGAGAGGATAGCCAATTCTACCTATATTCTAAAAATTGGTCTAACTACCAAAAATCGGGTGTACAGAAGATAAAATCATTCGATATTTCAGCCAAGAAAGACTATCCAAATCAGATAGCTTGTTTCAAAATGTATTCCGTTGGGCAATACTATTACCCAAAACCGGATTATCAAGGAGGAGTTAATTATATAGAGTTAGATAAGAATGTATCTGAGTTTCATTTATCTAATATCAAGAATGGTTTAGCACCTTCGTTCTTATTATCGTTTAATAACGGGATTCCATCAGATGAAAAGCGACAAGCAGTTAAGAATAGTATAGAGAATGAGTTAGCCGGTTCAAAGAATGCCGGTAAATTCATATTATCCTTTTCAGATGATAGAAATAATGCACCGGAAATAACACCATTTCCACTTTCTGATGCTGATAAGCAGTATGAGTTTTTATCTAAGGAAATAACATCAAAATTAATGATTTCTCACAGAGTAGTTTCACCGAGATTATTCGGTGTTAATGCTGATGGGGGAGGATTAGGGAATAACGCTGACGAACTGCGTACCGCATCTATGCTGTTTGAGGATACTGTGATTAACAATTACAGAGATATACTCTTAGAGGCTATGGAATTGGTTATGGCAGAGAGTGGAACACCTATTAAGTTAGAGTTCATATCTAAAAATCCTTTTCAGTCAGAAGAAGGTGTAGAAAGAGAGGTAGAAGAAGTAGAGGCATCTATGGAAGTAGATATGTCAGATGAGGAGGGAGATATTTGGCTTGAATACTTAGCCAATAAAGGAGAGAAGGTAGATTCAGAGGAATGGGAGTTAGTAGAGGAAACTGAGGTATTAGATGCCGGTGCTGAATCTGAGATTCATAATCAACCATATAATTTCTTCAAGAGATATGCAAATCCGGATGATAAGTCTAAAGTAGATAAAGGGCTATATAAGATACGTTATAGATATTCTGAGAACCTATCAGCTAATAGTAGATTGTTCTGTAAGAATATGGTAGCAAATGCTAAAGGAGGAGTATCTTATCGCTTCGAGGATATTAAAGAAATGGGAGATGATGGAATAAACTCTGATTTCGCTGAAAGAGGTAAGACTAAATATTCAATTTGGCTATATAAAGGTGGATGCTATTGCCATCATAATTGGATTAGACAAGTATGGTTTAGAAAGACCGAGAAAGGGAGATTCTTACCGAACAAAGGTTTAGATAATGATAAGGATGTAACCGGTTCAGAACCTAGAGGAGCCGGATTACGTAATGCAAGAGGGTGGAAGAAGGCTAATACAAAGCCGAAGGATATGCCAAATAGAGGAAAAGTTAATTAACAGAGATTATGGGATTAAACGCAAACGAAAAGGAAAGAGCAAGGTATACTAGGAAGTCTATCGCAAAAGTAGTTGTAGCGAATGATAATTCTGATGTAAGCGATATTGCATTCACGATGTATGTAGGAACGGGAGGACACTTAAAAGTGGATACATTTGATGGTCAAACAATAGTACTTAAAAATGTACCATCCGGTTCGTATATTGATTGGATAAAAGTTAAGAGGATACACAATAGAGGAACAACGGCAAGTGATATTGTCGCAATATACTAAATTATGGAGGCACAAGTATTATTCATAGATGCAGACTATTTAAAGGCTTATAGTCAAGTAGGTGGTAATGTAGATGATAAATATTTATTGTCTGCAATAGTAACGGCACAAGATAAATATATTCAGCCAATATTAGGAACGAATCTTTACAAGGATTTAAGAACTCATATAGGTGCTTTAAGGGATGAAAATGATGGTTATCCAACTTTAATGGATGATTATATTCGTATGGCAACGATGAGGTGGACTTTAGTAGAGTTATATCCATACTTATCTAACAAGATACTTAATAGTTCAATCTCGCAAGTATCCGGAGAGAATAACTCTCCAATACCAAAGTCGGAGGTAGATGCGCTTATTTCATTAGAGAGGAATAATGCACAATTTTATTCTGAAAGGCTTATAGATTATTTACAAGCCAATACAGACCTATTCCCAAAGTATGGAACAACTACATCATCAGACCAAATGCAGCCGATGAACTCGGTGTATTATGAGAACGGACTAACGATAAGTGGAAACTCTACTAATGATTGGTTGAATAAAATTAACTGCTGCAAATAATGGGTAGACCTAAAGGAAGTAAAAATAACAAGGGAGAGCATACCGAGAGGTTAAGGACATATCTTGAAAAGCAAAAGAAGAAATGCAAGAAAAATTAGCAGTATTTAATGGTGTGAATATGGGTGCGATAACCTTTTCATTCTTAGACGTAGAGCAAGTGCTGACAATATTAGTTCTGCTATCAGCATTAGCCTATAACATCAAGAAGATGGCAGAGGATGAAAAGTAGATACTTTACACAGAAGGAGTTTAAGTGCCAAGAGAGGGATTGTTTTGATAAAATGAACAAAAGCCTTATTGATATGTTAGATGTGGCAAGAGAGTTAGCCGGAGTACCTTTCAAAATTACGTCAAGTTGGAGAAGTCCGGAGTGGAATGCTGAAATAGGAGGTAGTCCGAACTCAGCACATTTGCGTGGTAATGCAGTAGATATAGCTTGTGATTCATCTTGCAATAGAATGGTAATTGTAGATGCTTTAATCATAGCCGGTTTTAATAGGATTGGGGTTGGTAAGACGTTTATACACGTAGATATAGATGAACTACTACCACAAGACGTAATGTGGTTATATTGATGAACGGATGGGATATAGTAATAGGAATTTATACGGGTGTCTTAATAGGTATCTGTACAGATAGGTTTGAGGATGGGTATAAGCATTGTCTATATCTACCTTTTTTATTCATTGAATTTAACACGTATTATGATTGATTTTATTGCACAAAATTGGGGAGAGTTACTTATAGGGCTTATGGCTTTTGGTAAGATTGTAGTGAACCTAACACCAACGGAAAAGGATAACAAGGTATTCGGTTGGATTGATGACTTAATTAATTACTTTATCAAAGACACAGTTAAATGATAGACGAGAAAAAAGTAGACGAAGCAGCTCAAAGGATTGCTAGAAACACTTGGGATAGTTGGATTAGTGATTTAGAAGATAAAGACCAACCAACTTGTGATATTGATAATCCGGAAGATTGTGAAAATTGTGGTTCTTAAAGAATTATTAAAATCCATAGGTAAGATTTCAGACGTTTTTAAGGAAGGTCAGAAGCAAAAAAAATGGTCGGCTAAAAGGTCAGTAAGTGGAATTTTAGTCGGAGCATCAGTCACAGATATGGCACAAAATGGACTCACAGAACTTAATATTATTTTGTCATTTATTGCCGTTTTACCACTCATCTTTTCGGTATTTTCTGACACTAAAAAGAGTGGTTGCAGCAAAAAGTGTAATATCTAATTTAAGCTACAAAATTTGCGTTTTAAAGCACTTTAGCCTATTTTCTAATATAGGTGTTAAGAAAGTTGCGAAGTAAAGAACGCTATGAGAGTGTGGGCTAGAGAGGTGGTGTTGCTTTTGTAAAATATTATTCTTATGAGCAAGAAATCAGATTCATTTAATAGGCTAAGATTAAAACCCGATGAGGTAGAATTAATCGAAGAATATCGAGCCAAATCACTTGATAATTTTAATGATAATTCATCATTAGATTTACACCTTAAAGAACGAGGAATCAAAAAGTCAGACGTAGTTTCAGTCAAGCATTGGCAGAATATGAAAGGCGAATTAAGATTCTCGATTGTTACAAAAGAGGATAAGGGAATAGGTCAAGATAGTATATTAGAGAATATATCAAAGTTAATATCAGACCACGCACCATCATATCCGGAAATCAAACGCAAAGAAGGGAAGCACTTATTAGTAGTTAATCCGGCTGATATACATATCGGTAAATACGCATCAGAAGGCGAAACGGGAGCAGCGTATAATAATCAGATTGCAGTAGATAGAGTTATTGAGGGTGTTAATGGAATATTAGGTTTAACACAAGGGTTCGATATTGATAGGATATTATTCTGCATAGGTAATGATGTGCTTCATATAGATAATGTATATAATACTACCACGAAAGGAACGCATCAAGACGTAGATGGTAAGTGGTGGGAACACTTTGAGGTAGCACTACAATTATACGTAAAGTGTGTAGAGATGCTTCGAGAGGTAGCACCGGTAGATTGTGTACATTCTATGAGCAATCACGATTATCAATCCGGCTTCCATTTAGCACACGCATTGGATTCTTGGTTTAGGAATGCTGAGGATGTTTCAGTAGATGCATCAGTAAGTCATAGGAAGTATTATCAATACGGAAAGAATCTTATCGGACTAGAACACGGAGATGGTGCTAAGATGGATTCACTACCACTTCTAATGGCACAAGAGAGAGCAGAGCAATGGTCTGATACAAAATATCGTTATTGGTATCTACATCATATACACCATAAGGTAAAACATAAATGGAGGGATGCTAAGGACTTTATAGGAGTTACAATAGAATACCTTAGAAGTCCATCTAATGCAGATTCGTGGCATCATCGTAAAGGTTATATATCACAAGCAGCAGTAGAAGGGTTTATTCACGACCACGATAAAGGGCAAGTAGCGAGGCTTACGCATTTCTACTAAGAGGAACGCATACATCCGTGTGCGAAGAACTAAATATCTTGAATATATATATATAAGTCCTATATTCAATTTTCAAATCTAAGTTTTTTTCTTTTTTTTTTCTCTATAAGAGCGAGAGGGAGAGAGGTATTTCTAAATTCAAATCGAAATTAATTTTGTGGTTTCAAATATATTCTCTTAAATTTGTCTCAGTTCTTTGAAATACTGATTTACCCGATTCGCAAGAATATGCATCTAATTTTAGGCATATAAACGACTGATAGTCAAGCGATTAGACTGAGAAATGGTGGTGCATTTCTATCGTTTACGTTTCGGTTCAGTAAAAATCAGATTAGGAGAGAGAGTTAAAGTAATACTGACGAGCCAATGAGTATAAACATTGGGGGTGCTGCTGCATCTACCTTATAGGTCGAAACACAACACACCGGTTAATAACCGGTTGTGTCTATTACTAACTTAAACAACAACTATTATGATTGAATTTGCAAAAACTATGAACGCTGAATTTAAGAGAGAATTAAGAGGGTTAAAATCTGATTCGAGAAGAGCGAAAGATTTGAAAGAACAAATTGCTAAGAATGATTTGTATATCAAATCGCAGGGGGCTAAATATTAGCCTTGTGTCTATTACTAACCAATTAAATTTCTTACAATGATTACTTTCCAAAACTTTATTAAAAGAACATCATCACCACAATTAAAAGAACTTTATAAAAAGTATAAAAAGGGTGGTGCTAAATGGAGTAGACTAACACCATTAGAGAGAGTTCAAATGATTCACAAACTGCAATGGATTAATCAAGAGTTGATTAGCAGAGGAGATTTGTACATATAAAAATATGAGGCTGATTAATTTCAGCCTTGTGTCTATTACTAACTATTAAACTTTTATTATGAAAGCGTTTAACACAAAATCAAAGGATTCAGTAAAATTATTAGAAACGATTAAGGCTGAGTTTATATTAAAGTCTTCAACCGAAAAGGAATCGCAAGACGGAATGTGGTTTGAATTACTTGAATGGGATGGAGTTGGCAAATATCATATTACCTTTTATGATAAATGTGCTTCTTGCCACGAAGCATTCAGCCAATCTGCAAATGATACTTGTGTATCTAGATTAACGATGGGGCATATCAGAGTGAACTACGAAGGTAATCACACTATTCAAATGTCAAAACAGATAACTTTTGACGAGTTGAATATGGATGCTATTTACGTATAATTGATGTGCCGGTTTAAGACCGGTACGTGTCTATTACTAACCAAACAAAATCAAAAATGGAAATCACGCAAGAACAATTAAACGAATTAGCGCAAATTAGAACTGCATTAGTTGGATTGTACAACTCGAATGAATCACCCGACTTTACCCTTGTAAGAAAGGTTGATGCTTTAGTAAACAAATTAAATGAACCGAAAGAAGATTATTGGGAGTTAAAAAGAAAGTATGAAGAAGAAAGGAGAAATAAATAAAAATCTGAGGCTGATTAATTTCAGCCTTGTGTCTATTACTAACTATTAAAACTTACACAATGAAGAAGTCTACAAATAAGGTTTACGAGATTATCACAAACAAGGTAATTGAAGGATTAAAAGAGAGAGGGATGGATTGGTTTAAACCTTTCAAGGGAGGTAGCGATTACCCACCTATGAGTTATGGTTCTAAAACACCATATAAGGGTATCAATTATTGGATATTATCCGGAGATATGATTAAATATGATTACACGAGTCCGGTGTTCATTACTTACAAACAGATGAAAGCAGCCGGAGGAGAATTAGTTAAGGATTACAACTCGCATCAAGTGGTTTATTGGAACGTATCATATTCAGTTAAGCAGCCGGATGGTACATATAAGTATTATAGCCTTGTACAATTAAAACGAGCCGGATACAAACCATCAGACAATGGTGTTAATATGCACTTTAGTCCACGTTATTATACAGTATATAACCTTGACCAAGTAGAAGGTGTAGAGGACTTTACAGAGAACACGAAGAAGGAAGTTATCGAAGGAACAATATTCGAAGCTATACCGGATGCTGAGGTAGTTTGGGATGGGTATAAAAAGAAGCCAACATTGGAACACGGAGGGAGTAGAGCATATTACAAACCGGATACACATCATATACAAATGCCGGAGCAAAACGATTTCGTAAGTTCTGATGATTATTATAAGGTGTTATTTCACGAGATGATTCACTCTACCGGACACAAGAGTATTCTTAATCGGTTCAAGGAGAATAAAGAGCAATATGCTGACAATAAACAAGAGTATTCTTTTGAGGAGTTAGTTGCAGAATTAGGAGCGATGTTCTTAGTAGGGGTAACGGGGCTTGAACCTAAGAATGATGATGTTAATTCACAAGCATATATAAACGGATGGATTGAACACTTAGAGAACAATCCTAAAGAGATATTATTCGCTTCAACGAAGTCGCAAAAAGCAGTAGAACATATATTAAACGCTTAGACAGATTCCCAAAGACAGAACTCGGAAGCATTCGAGTCCGAAGTTGTATGAGCCGAGAGGTTAAGTAGGGGGGAATCGGGTGGTAACACCTTTCATTTACCTTAATCGTACATCAATGCTGACTGATAGGAAAGACTATCGTGTTTATTACTAACTAAATATAATTGCAGATGAAGAATCATTTGAAACGAATCTCAAAAGAGATTACGCAAAGACAAGACCACATTTTCGCTCAACACACAATAGTTTATTTCGTGTACTTCCATTGGGATGGTTCGGACATAACGACAAGTGAGAACGAACACAACTCATTGAAGTATTATAAGAGGACATCCAATTCGGATGAGAGGGATTATATGTTCTTGGTTTATAACACAAGAGCAGAATGCTTAGAAAGATTAAATAATTACTTAGGTAACGCTACAATGCTTAGAAAGGAAGTAGGTATTGTAGGTTCGTGTTCAGCAGCCGGATACGGAATAGAGGTTATTAAAGAAGTTAAGGCTTATAGTCCGGATAATAACATTAGATATTTTAGCTATGAGTAAGGTAGAGGTAAATACGTCAGACAAAAGCACCTTGTATAATCAAGGGGAGTATCCGGTTGGATATATAACAAGGGTTATAGACCACTATGTTAGAAATGCTGAAACTTTTAAAACCCTTCACGAGAATATGAAAAGAAGGATTAAAGAATTAGAATCTGAAATTGCTGATGGTGTAGAAGATTCTCCTTTAACTTTGGCTCGACAATTTTGTGTTGAAGAACTGAAACGACAATTACTAAAAGTTGATGCGTGGTGGGAGCCATCAATGGAAGATACGAGTAGATTACACTCTAGAGAAACTTGTAACATATTAAAGCCGATGTAATGGAGGAAACAAGAAAACAGTTTATATCTCGGATGGCTTGGTTGTTATCTGAGATTAACGCTTCTGAGAAGGGTTCTGTATTAGATGGTATGAAACTACTAGAATATCATTTAGGTGTAAGAGAGGACTTCCTAAATAGCTTAGAGGTAAGAAAGATGCATAAACATATCTACGATAATGTTGATGGCAATAAAGGGAAATTATTTACTAGAATATTAGACGATTATGAGAATAAGAAAGAGTAAAGATATAGTTGAAAAGCTATTAACCGAACAACCACACCTAAGAGATGATGATAATAAGTTGTTAGCATCCGTGTGGTACATACAGATTAAGCAGATGGAAGGACAACCAATGCAGATGAGTGGTTCTGACGTTCTGAGTTTAATCGCTCATAAGAAGTTAGCTAACGCTGAATCAGTTAGAAGAAGTAGAGCAAAACTACAAGAGATTAATCCGGAACTGAGAGGGGAGATATATGCTTCAAGACATAAGCATCAAAAGGATGTTAAAGACGAGTTAAAACAGTATTAATTGTAAAGAATTAATTATATTTGATTATGAGTAGATTATTCGAAAAGATTATAGACCAAGTATTTGGAAGCAATCCACATATATATGAGGAACACTTACAAAGAAATTTAGATGCCGATTATCAATTCTATCATCACGTAAGAGATGAGTGGGTAACCGGTAAAAGAACACCATTAACACATTCTATTGCAGAGTGGAAGTGGGTAGGTAAGCCGATAGCCTTAAAGTCGGGATTATTAACTGCTAAATAAACAGAAAGATGGCAGAGATTAAAACAAGTAAAGTAATGTCAGTTACAGCCAATGGAACTTGGGATGGTAGCTACGGCACAATGTACAAATTTGAAGTGGTATTCCAAAACGGAGATGTAGGAGAGTATTCTTCTAAGAGTAAAGACCAAAACAAGTTTGAGGTAGGTGTTGAAAAGGAGTATGAATATACCGGAGGTAAATTTCCAAAGGTTAAACCGGTTTACGTTAATCCAAGCACCGGAGGAGGTGGTAATTTTGGAGTAGGGAAAAGTGATGATGTTCAGACGAAGATAGTCAGACAATCAATGCTGAAAGCAGCAGTAGATTTCCACGCTATTAATCCGGAGTTAAAACCATCAGAGGTGGATATTCTGAAAACGGCAGAGAGATTTGTTGATTTTGTAAATGGTAATTCTGAAGTTCAATTATCAAAAGAGTTTACACAAGAAACGAAAGCCAATACGGATAAGACTGATATGCCGTTTTAATTAACTGAGGGTATTTAGAGCCGGTTTAATGCCGGTTCTATACTTTTCTAAATACATTGTTATGAATAAATTTAAACCAAAGAACGCAAGGGAGAAAGTACTTTATGTTCACTTTGATACTAAGAAGGAAATAATGGAAGCACTCAATCTATCTCGACCAACGATAGATAATATTTGCGACAATGAAGATTGGTTCTATAAGTATCTACCAAGAATATCTAAAGCGACTGATACAACTGAATCGGAAGTATTAAATAAATATTGGAGGATTCGAGATGGATTATAGTTTTGATATATCACACGCAAAAATGTATGGAGTAGATGAGGCTATTATGATTAAGAACTTCCAATATTGGATTATCAAAAATAAGGCTAACGGAGTTAATCTTCACGAGGGTAAAACGTGGACTTATAATTCAGTAAAGTCATATACGGATATATTTCCTTTTTGGACTTACAATCAAGTAGATAGAATACTTGCATCATTACGTAAACAATCTGTGCTTGTTACGGGTAACTTTAATAAGGCAAGATATGACCGGACACGATGGTATGCTTTTAGTGATGAATACTCATTTATTGATAAGCCTACATCCATTCCGGCAAAAGCAGTAATGCAATCCGGTAAAGGTAGTAATGCAGTTAGGGAAAAGACTGAACCAATACCAATTAGTAAAACTAAAGATACTAAAACAATATACTATAAAGAGATGGTTGCTATCTACGATAGCTTTTGTAAAAACGAATTAGGTATTCCGGCTTCTATAAACGGAGCAGAAGGTAGTGCGATGAAAACTATCATTAAACGACTAATAGATATAGCTAAATTCAAAGGACACGATGATTCCGGCTGCTTAGATTCTTTTAAATATGTATTAGGTAATTGGGATAAGTTAGACGACTTCACTCGGAAGCAGACTAAACTAACTCAAATATCATCTAACCTTACTAACATAATAACCCAACTAAAAAATGGAAAAGAAAAACCAAGTGGCAATAGCCTTGCAAACGAGATACTTGCAAAATATCAATAATCCAATTAGCACCGAGTTTAAGGCAGACGTGCTTAAAATGGATATGAATAAACTTGTGCAATTTGTACTTGAATCTAAACCAAAATCATTATGGAAAGAGTATAGGGTAGACCAAGAAAAGACTACCGATATTCTGATGCTGATGTTGATTCAGTTTCAAGACTTCTATAACTGCAAATCTAAGATGAATAAAGAGCAGTTATTTGAAACATCACACTACATCATAACTCAATTAAGGCACTTAAATTATTACGATATAGCTATGTGCTTTAAGGAGGCTAAGATGAGAGAGAAGATATATGACCGGATTGATGGTGGTATGATTTTAGAGTGGCTAACGAAGTACGATATTACTCGTACCGGAATGATAGTAACCGAAAGAGATAAGCAGAGAACATTACACGATTCGGAATGGTCTGCATTATCAGAGAGGAGTTCAGTTCAAAAATTAAAAGACTTTTTAAAATAAGAAATTATGACAAAGGAAGAAAGACGAGAAATGCAATTAAGAGCATTAGCCAAATGGTTATTAGATGCTGACGATGATGTAGACTTCGAGAGAGATGGTTCTATGGAGATTGCTATCAAGAAAGC
>Ga0209756_1000662_pt1 | contig 33395 bp, 42 predicted proteins | sample ETNvirenome_6_85_FD_184071 | JGI IMG/M metagenome (GOLD analysis project Ga0209756, IMG submission 184071) | Marine viral communities from the Pacific Ocean - ETNP_6_85 (SPAdes) (version 3) | ecosystem: Environmental > Aquatic > Marine > Oceanic | place: Pacific Ocean | collected 2013-06-19 | reverse complement strand
AAGCTATGCGTATTACTAATGATAAATATGTAGGTATTGGGACTACTGTTCCATCAAATTTACTTCACATTGAATGGTCAGACGATCAAAACCCTGGAACTGGAAAAGGTCTTTTATTTACAAATAGTGAGGGTAGTATTGCAGATGGCCAACTTCTTGGCACTATTGGATTTGATAGTACCGATGGTAATGTGCCATCTAATAATTTACATGCTTCTGCTTATATAGCTGCCTATGCTGCTGAAACTCACGGTACATCTGATAAGGGCGGAGATTTGGCATTTGGTACTGCTCCAATAAACCAAGATGATGATACTGCATCTACTGAACGTATGAGGATATTATCTTCTGGCAATGTAGGTATTGGAACTGCTTCTCCACAAATAGAATTACATGTTGATTCAGCAGCTCAAGCTACTGCTACTGCTATAACTTATTCTGTAGCAAGTGGAACTATTGGAGATACTAATACTCTTGGTCTTTTAAATTTTGGTGGTAAAGATGATAATCATTCTTTAGCTAATGGCTATAATGCTGCCTCTATTCAATGTGATGCAGATTCAGCTTGGGATGGAGGTAATCGAGGAACAAAACTAAGGTTTAATACAACAGATGGTACAACTACTAATACTAAAATGACTATTCGTAAAGATGGCAATGTTGGGATTGGGACTACTGCTCCAAATGCACTTCTTGAAATAGACCAAGGAGCTGCTGATGACGCAATTATGAAGTTTGTAAGTAGTGATGTTGCACATGGTATGACAGATATTGTTGAAACAGATGTTTATGCTTCATTTGTAAAGGCACAAGCTGCTTCTGGTGGTTTGATGATTCGTGGATGGAAAGATGCTGATGGAGTAGCTGGGGCAGCATTGTCTTTAAATGGAAATTTAGGAGAAGCAGCAGATACAACTAAATCTACAAGTGCTGAGGGTATTGTAGAAGTAAATGCAACAATAAAATCTTCTGCAACTGTAGGTGCTGCTGGTAGTGATGGAAATCTTATGGTAATACAAAACAATGCTACTACAAGATTTATATTTGATGCTGAAGGAACGATGCATGGAGATGAAGCTGCTGCTACATTTTCTGATAGTAGATTAAAAACCAATATAGAAGCAATACCTTATGGATTGTCAGAGTTATTACAATTAGAGCCAAAAAGATTTGATAAGCAATCTGGAAGTTTTGATGATAGTGGGAATGTAGTATTAGAAGACAATAAACGTAAAAGAATTGGATTTATAGCACAGGAGGTAAAGGCTATTATTCCAGAAGTTGTTAAAGATGTTGATGAGACGGAATCATTTTACTCTTTAAACGATGGAAGTCTTATGGCAGTATTAGTAAAAGCAGTGCAAGAATTAACAGCTAAGGTAGAAGCCTTAGAAAGTAAATAACAAACAGGGAGACTCAAGTAATGAGCAAGAAAGACAGCAAAACAACGGAAACTCTAGCAAATCCACAAGGAAAAACAGTGGGAGAGTTGAAGGAAGTAGCAATCACACTTCAGACTCAAGTGACAGAACATCAAAAGCAAGCGAATCATCATCAAACGATGGCTACAAAGGCGCAAGGAGCCCTAGAAGTAATGCTTCAGTTGATTCCAAAGCAAGAGGTGGAAGAGATGATTAAAACGGAAGAAAATAGAAATCATAAAATGGATGAGAAAGCTGAAAGCTCTTCATAGATTGGATGAAAACCAGTGAAAAATAATATAGTTGGAGATGATAATGAAGGTTAAGGAACTTATGGAAAGAACTGGGATAGATAGGACGGGGTTGGCTTTAGCTTATATTAAAGATGGGCTAGAGGAAATAGAAATGTTGATTGGTGAAAATATAAAAACAGGGTCAACCTCGGATGCTCGAATAGCAGCATCAACTATAGCGTTTGTCGAAGGTGGCGCAACAGATACTATAACTGATAGTGGGAGCGGATTTTCTAATGCGGGATTTACAGCTGGAATGAAGATAGTAGTAAGTGGATCTGAGAATAATAATGGAACATATACATTAGCTAGTGTATCGTCTGGAACCTTAACACTAACAGCTACAACAGATGATCTTACAGCTGAGAGTGCAGGGGAAGATGTTATAATAGCTGGCTCAATACCAACTAAATATGACATAGTACAAAACAAGAGGTATTATGAGATACCAACGGATGCTCTTAAATTAATAGATATTAAAATTAAAGGGCATTTAAATGATAATGATGATTATCGCTCAGTACCTAGATTATTAGACGAACCAAGAGTAAAAGATACGGATGAATTATAATGGCAACAGTTAGAGAATATGCATATAAGATACGTGGTAGAAAGATTGCTCTGTATGAGCGAGATGCTGCGTATCCATTTGATAATGACTTGACAAATAAGCAGTACGGAGGTCTTAGGCGTGGCGAATTTAAAAGTCCTTTATCTGACATAACTGAAGGACTTGTATTTGAGTATGTTTTTAGGCCGAAGTTTAGGAATGAAGCAGATACTGCAGATATAGCGGATTCAGCAGCAGATGAGTCAAGCACAATCAGTTTACCCTCATACATATCTAAGGCATTAGTATATTATATTAAAGCCAGAGTAGCGGAAGATGGGGGAGATTTTGAGAGAAAAGAATATTTAATGCGTGAATTTAAAAGCATGTTAGAAAGACATGAAAGCGCAAAAATATGGGGAGCTAGGAGAATAATTCCTGGAACTCATGCAATACGATAACAATAACAATAACAGCCCATTCACGCCAGTCATGGCTTAGGGCAGGAGGTTAAAATGGCAAGTAGAGGGCTACACGAGTTCACGGTTCAAGAGGCAAGAAATTTTTCAGCTTTTGGATCTTGGAACTATGAAAACATAACAGGAATAGCAGGTGATACAGACTATCATGCATCTACATATATAACATCATCTAGTCCAGCAAAAAAGGTTATTATTTATATGGAACCAGGTGATACGGCATCTATAGATAGTGATGATGTAATTACTATAAAAATAAATGGTGAAACTGCTACAGGTAAAGAAGTTAAGATAGATCAAGGCGATCTACCATTTACCTTGACGGGGCTCACAATTACTGCCTTATCAATAAAAACTGATGATGCAGATAGTGGTGAAGCGCTGAGCATTTTATCATTCCATTAGGAGGTTATTATGGCTAGAAGAGGATTGCATGAATTCACCGTTCAAGAAGCAGATAACTTTGAGGCATTTGGCGATTGGTATTATGAAGAGATAGACTTAAGAACTGCATATACGTGGACTACAGCAGCTAATATCTCAAGTGTAAATATTGCTAAACAAATCACAATATATATAAAGCCAGGGGTAGGGGCTGCTGATACAGCAGATGCATTGACATTATATATTAACGATACTATATCTTTATCAGGAAGTCTTGTTAATGATGCTGACTTTAACAATAGCGAAGTCACATTTGTAGCTGATAATGGAAGTCATTTTACAGCTGGAGATGTAATACTGATAAATTCAGAATTAATGTATGTTAGCGATATATCAACACATACCATTACTGTTACAAGAGGGTATGGGAATAGTGTTGCAGTGGCGCATGCAGATGATTCAATTATATATAAAGTTGGGACACCTGCTAATCATAGTGCTTCAAGCTCGTCAAACCCACTTATAAGATTGGATGTAAATAATCTCCCATTTAAAATCTCTGGTGTTAATATTAACCAGTTATCCATACATAATGCGGGGGCAGATACAGGTGATGCGGATGATTATGTATCTATCCTTTCATTTTATTAGGAGATATTATGGCTGAATTTGGTAATAATAAAAGACGTAGAGTTCTTGTTGGTAAGGATGATATAAAGAAAGCTATTAAAAGTGCAAATGTAAGGCTTAAAAAGGCAAATGATAAATTAGATAAGAATATCGCTGATAAACAAAAGTCACTTAGCTCTATATCTAAAGAAATATTATCTAATGAAAAAATACTTAAGTCTATTATATATGAGATAGATGTCGCAAATAAAGATATTATAGCCATTAAGGCATCCTTGAGAAAAGAAAAAGTAAAAGTATCTGGAGTTAAAAATAAATTATCTGAGGCTGCATTACAGGAAGATGTCGCCCAATCTAACTTAATTAAGCTCACCAAGGAATCAGAATTATTAAATAAAAATATAATTAAAATGCAAGACGCTCTTTCTATAGCTTCGTCTATAAAGGAGGAGATAAAATTATTAAAGTCTGATAAAAAATTAGAAACAAAAGAATTAACTGAATTAAATAGTGAGGCTAATGGCATTAAAAAAGAGTTATCGAAATTACGGACAGATTCTGTTAAGAAAAAGAAAAACCATAAAAAATTACTTAATAAGCTTGATGCAGAAGCTAAAGACAGGAAAGATGTTTTAGACAACATTGATGGCAAGTATACTATGAAGATGGCAGAGTATAATGCACAAATTAGAGTATATAGAGATGATATAAAGGAAAAGGATCAAGAAGTGTCTATAATGGAATCTTTAATTAGCAAAAAAGAATTAGAATATGTAGAAATTGAATCTAACTACAGGCAGGTAGAGAGAGCCCTTATGTATGCTAAAGAGCTTACCGACAAGGAAATTGACCGAGAAAAGAAAGAAATTGAAAAAATAAAAAGTAATTTCAAGCAATGGAAGGTTGCTCAACTAGAGGAAGTTGCCAGACTTAAACTCAAGAAAAAAATAGAAAATATAGATAAGGCAGGATTATCGGAGATATTAAATGGCTAATGTAGGATCAGGAATAGGTAGATTACTGATTGACCAGAGTGGGGATCCGATTACTGATGATTCATCTAATGCATTAAAAGTTAAGCTTGTAGATTCTATTGATAGTATAGATATTGGAGATGTATCTCTTTTACTTGGAGGTACTGCAGCCTCTGTTAATGCAGGGACTATGGATACTGGAACGCTTCGTGTAACTCTTGCAACTGATGATACCCATTTTGGAGCAGTTGGTGGAAGTGCTGTTGTAGATGGAACTGTACATGAACAATTAAGGTATATAGGGAATAATCTAAATACAACAACGATAAATACTGCAGCTTGCGATAGTAGTTTAAATAATATTGAATCATATACTGGAATATCAATAAAAGCAACTGGAACTGAATTTGGCACATCGGATGTTGGTAGCCCAGCTGTCACTGTTAGAAATGATACATTAGCAAACTTAGATGGTAATATTGCTAGTGGTGATTATTCCATGTTGCAGACAAATGCTGTTGGTGCATTATATGTTACTGGAGAATCTAAACAAAATATAGCTGTTACCGATTATGGTTTCGGTATTATGGGTGAAGCAAAAATTATTGATGGATCTGCCCTTCCAAACGCAGTAGGAGAGGGGAACGCCTCAAGACTAGCTGTCTCAAGAGCTGGTGTCGCATATACATGTTTAACAGATGACGCTGGTGCACAAGATATTGGCGCTTCAATAGCAAATGTAATAGGAACAAGTGGTTCTACTGGCCCAACAAAATGCGTATCCATGGGAGCTACAGAAGCTGGTGGTAATATATCAGAACTAACAATAGCTAGTGGTAAATTATTAGTTACTGATGCAAATAGTGCTAGTATTAAAACAGCAGTAGAGCTTATTGATAATGCAATAGATGGTAGTGAGATGCAAGTAGATATTGTATCTTCTCCAGAATTAACTGTCAATCTTGGTTCGACTGATAATGCAGTATTAGATGCTATAGCTGCTTCTCTTGCCTTATTAGATAATTCAATAGCATCTGGAAATGAATTACAAGTGGATATTGTATCAGCTCCAACATTAACTATTAATTCTCCTGCTGTGACTAATGCTGGTACTTTTGCAGTACAAGTAGACGGAGATGCTTTAACTTCATTGCAATTATTAGATGATGTTATATATGTAGATGATGCTGATTTTGACTTAAATACTGATAAAGGTATTGTTGTTATGGGCTATGCTGGGACACAAACTATTAGTTCAGGTGATGTCGGAGCAATTAAACTTACTACTACTGGGTTGGTGGAGGTAAATGCTACAATCGCTAGTAATTGGGGGGCTCCTGGTGGTACTGGAAATCCTGTTCAAGCAGCTTCAGTTACATATAATGCAGGCGATCCTGGTATTACCGTAATGGGGGTCGTAAATTTTGAACTAGAACATCAAACTCTTGTTGGTGATGGTGAATGGACTCATCTACAAATAGATCAAACTGGTGCATTGTACACTACTCATGGTATGACTGGCATGGTAAGTGATCTAAATAATGATGTAGGAACTAGTGCAGAGAAGATACATGCTGCTGCAGATATTGCTATTAAGCGTATTGATATAGTAGCTAGTGTTAATAATACTGGTGAAATATTTGTTGGAGATAGTGGTGTAGCTGGCAATGGTGGAGGTGGTGGAATAAGACTTCAGCCAGGTGATTTTTATAGTTTAGATATAGATAATACAGCAGATGTATATGTAGCTGCTGAAGTAGACGGTGAAGATGTTCACTATAATTATTTTACATAATGGCTAATACACTTACAAAAATGGTTAGACATACTGCTCTATGGGGTGGTATGTTAGCACGTACAACAGGACAAGATGGTACTTGGATAGGGATTCCTACAGGACATCAAAATGCTAATGCATTTTTTGGAACTAGTTCTAGTCCCAATGCATCATATACTGTAGGCTCTACTGCTGATGATTTAGGTGTGGTTCTTTGGCAGCCATTATCTAATATAAATGTTCGTAAGTGTAGAATATGGCATGGTCAAGGCTGGACTGTCAATACAACACATGGATGCTGCTTAATGAGATATGATATAGATACTGATGGAGACTTAACAAATGGTGTTGAGACTGGTGCTGCAACGACAAATGCTAATTCTGATGACTATAGTCATTTACGATATACAGATTGTCCTATAAATGCTGCAAATTCCATAGTTACATCAGACCAAATTCTTATAGCAATGATAAACCCCTTAGATGCTGTAAATGCAGGTATGGTAGCAAAATGTATAATAGAATATATTTAAATGGTTAATATTACAAAGAATTTTACTATTAATGAGATGCAATGTCCTTGTTGTGGTAAATGTGATATGGATGAAATTTTTAATGGAAAAGTCAATAAAAAAGATTATTAAATGGGTGTTACAGTATCTTGATATGGATTCTGAAAGCGCTAGAGACTTAATATATAAAACGGGCATGGCTGAGTCTGGATATAGAGCACTAGAAGGATATGGTGCAAACCCAGCAATAGGATATTGGCAGGTAGAGCCAGCTACAATGTATGACACTATAGATAATTATATTAATTATAGGCCAGAATTAAAAACAAAAATTTATGGAATAGGATATGATGATAAAGATGCAGAGATGAGGTTAATGTCAAGCATGGCATTACAAGTAGCATTTTGTCGTCTAAAGTATAGAAGAGATAAATATCCATTGCCTAAAGTCGGGGATGTTGAGGGACAAGCTAAGTACTGGAAAAGAGTATATAATAGTGAGATGGGACGCGGAACTGTGAAACACTTTATAGGGGCAAATAATGGACACGTTAAGGGAGATAGTTAAATCACCTATTGGTACAGCGGCTGAAGGAGTCGTAGGTATAGCTCTTACGCTTTGGGATAAACTTCCTGAAATATTAAGAATAGCAATAGGTATTGCGACTCTTGCTCATATTATTATTAGGATAAAAAAAGATCTAAAATGATTTGTCCTTATTGTATAAGCGGGGTTACTAAAAGGTTAGATAGTGATAAATTTACATGCAAGTCATGTGGTAAAGTATTTTTTGCACCAAATGATAGCTTAGTATCCGAAGAGCCTTGCATGGACATAGAGCCAGGCAAGGTATTTAAGGTTAAATATGATGACCCTATTAGTATTCACTGTGCAACAGATGTGCATCATGGAGCTAAAGAGCATCATTATGAGAAATTTAATAGCTTAATAGAAGAAGTAGACTCTGACCCAAATGCAAGATGGTTTTTAAATGGAGATAATATAGAATTTATTCCTCCAAATTATAAAATATCTCAAAGAGGGCAATTAATGGAGCCAGATGAGCAACATCTTACATTTATAAAGAGAATAGAGAAGATAGTAGATAAATTACTTTTTATAAGGGGCGGCAATCATGATATGGCAAGAAGCGTTAATGCGGCAGGAGTAGATGTATGTAAGCTTATGGCAGACAGGCTAATGGTTCCATATTTTAGAATGCCTGGATATTCAGAGATCCAAATTAACGATAGAACTTGGTATATGGTATCAGGTCATGGAAAGAGTGGAGCAAAAAATGGAGATCTAGAACTTGATAAAATGGCATCTGTATATAGCGATGGAGATGTATTTATACTAGGACATAATCATCAATTATATGCAAAGCCTATAGATAGCGTAATGGTGGATGGCGATGAAGAAAGGTTGCACAGGAGATGGTATTGCAGGGGCGGAAGTTTTCTAAAATATGCAGATTATGCGCGCTATAGTTTTTTCCCAATAGTTCGCGCTGGCTGGGTGACGATTAAATTTGGGGAAAATGATATTAAAACATGGACAAATTAAAATGAAATTATTATATAGTATATTACATGTAGTGAAATAATAAACAAAAGGGAATAGACCCTTACAGAATAATTAATAAATTAATATAAGGAGAATAGCATGGAATTTATAACAAACAACTGGGAATATGTATTAATAGCCCTGTTAGCGGTAGATAAGATGGTGGCATTAAGCCCTAGCCCTTGGGACGATCTTATTTGGACTTCCGTTAAGAAAGCAATTAAAAAAGCGATGGGAAAGTAAGTGTTAAAATTTATTATATCCCGACTCGTTTCTAAACATGGCATGATTCCCCTGCTTTTAAAGGTAGGGGATATTGCCGTTGGAATAACAAAGTCAAAAGCAGATGATAAAGCTTGGGCTCAAATTAAGAAAGTTATGAAGATGTTAGATGGCTAAGACTCCATACATAGTAAATGATTTTAGTGGTGGTGTTAATGGCTTTATTGACTCTCAAAATATTCTTGACAATGAATTAGCTAAATGTCAAGGATTTAAAGCTGACCCAGGCGTTGTTTCTGTTTTGGGAGATATGAAAGGCGCATATACAATAGGGTCAGGAGACACTACTGCTAGCGGGACTACTTTAGACATTGAAGCTGGCTATGGGCTATTTACATTTTCACATGACTATAATATGGCAGGAGGAGCTACGGATCTTAGCACCAACGTGGCCTTAGCTAGTACTGACTATTTTATAATGATGAATAGATCAAGTGGCGACTCCCATAATAAGTTTGACGTATATGAGACTACTGCTCATACTTGGCGTACTGATATGATAGATCTAGGTGGATCATCTTCTAACGCTAGGGTAGCTTCTTTAAAGCCTTGTTTTTTTATTGTTGATGGTGCTGTAAGAATTTCCCCAGGGAACTTTGCATCAGCAGATTCAGCAGAAGATAGCGATTCTGGCTCTGGAACTATGGCTGCTAATACTACTTATGGTGGTGTTAACACCTTAACCCTAACAACTGATGGCGTTGAATATCTTGCTACTGGAGACACGATTATTGTAAGCGGCATGGAATGTGTTGTTTTGGCTGGCGATGCGACTACATATTATGTTGGCAGAAACATGACTGGTTTATTTCCAGCAGTAACAGCCAATAGTGCTGCAGTATATGTGATGCCTGACACAAGATGGAGAGGCCTTGTTAATCGTAAGTCATTCTCTGGCTTAACCACAGTGGGCACATTTCACGAATGGTACTCTACATATCAACATCCAAGGCCTCCAGTAACTTGGAGTGATAATATAGACGATGCTCATGCAGTTGCATTTCCTTTTACTGTGGCTATGTTTGATGGGGCTACAAATGCAACAATTGATGGAACTAATTCTCCATGCTTAATGGTTGGATATGAAAATGCAGGTGGTACAGATAATACTGACGCAACTTGGGCTGGCGCTAGTATTACGTTATATGTTACAGCATTATACGATGATAATAAGCAAGAATCTCAGCCCTACAAAGGAGATACCTTTACAGTAGCGTCAGCGAAAGAATTAGCTATATGGATAGGAGCAGCATATGCAGATTCTGTAGTAGATAGTGGTAAATATCTTTTTAATAGGCGTGTTACTGGTGCTAGACTATATTATGAAGATGCTTCAAATGATCCAGGAGTTTTATTTCAGCTCCTTGAGATAGATCTAGAAAAGGGATGTAAAAAAGCTGGGGCAGAATCGTATAGTGACTGGGTTGTTAGTGAGGCCAATGAAGTAGCAAGTTGCCCTAATGCAGATGCTTATGCTCATAACATAAGAACAACTGCATCAGGTGATGCATTTATATTTGCGCTACCTCCAAAAGCTCTTACGTATGAAATCAATACTGGGTATTCAGTAGATACAAATACGCATGCCAGATATAAAACTGCAGTAGTTGCTAATAGAAGATTATTTGTTGGGAATGTTTATCAAGGCGGTGTAGCTCGTGGAGACAGGATGCTCAGCTCTCCTCCAAATAAGTTTGACATACTTCCAGAGACCAGTTTTATTGATGTAGCTGTTGGGGATGGAGATGAGATAGTAAAGCTGGAATCCTTTGCTGACAGACTTCTCCAATTTAAAAAGAGAAATCTATATATTATAAATGTTGGCGGAGAATTGGGTACAGAATTTTTAGAATCCCATCATAAGAATATGGGTGTGGAGAATCCATCTCAAACATGTTCAACAGAGTATGGCATAGCATGGGTAAATGCTCAAGGGGTTTTTCTATATGATGGTCAAGCAATAACTGATTTAACTAGAAATAAACTTAAAATAAGTAGTTCAACAAGGCAGATAGCATTAAATGTAACTGAGTCTAATGTTCCTACGATAGGATATCATCCTACTAATAAATGGTTGATAATCCACCCTCAAGCCACAACTACAGATGCTAATGATGTAGAGGCATGGGTATTTGATTTTAAAAATAATTCCTGGGTATACTCCCAAGAGCTCACAATAACCGATGATCTTAAGACAAATATGATATGGACGGGGGATAATGAATTAGTATTTGCTGGAGCAGTTGATGGAGCGAATCCAGCATTTTACAAATATCAAGACAGCACTAGCTGTAGTCACGCAGCGTTTGGAGTGGCTACTAAATTATTACTTTTAACAAAAGATTTTAATCTTGGGACACCAGGGGTAAAAAAGAAATTACGTAGTGTATATGTTACTTATTCAGCAGCAGCAAATTCTTATATAGAGGCAGACATCATATACAAGCATCCTACTGGTTCAACAACCGATGACCTAGCGGAGGCCGATAGTGGAACTACATATTATACAGAGGCGCTTGGGTTTAAAAGTACAAGTGGAAATATTAGAACTGTAGAGCTTACTCCAACTACCTATGTAACGAATGCTTACTCATTTCAACTTAAGCTTCATAATCCTGATGCGGCATATCCAGAAGGCGCAGATTTTAAACTATACAGCATTCAATTTGTATATAGACCGCTAGGAGTTAAATAATGTCATTCGCTAAAAGAGGATCAATAGTTTCTGAAAATAGTATATCTCGAATGGAGAGAATGTTGCAGAACCATAAAGGTGGAAAGGTTACTATGGGTTCAGGTGTTCCAAGGCAGAAAGATGGTGCCGTTGGAGATATTACAGTAAGAAAGCTTGCAGATGGATTAAGGTGCTACATTAAGACAGATAGTGGATGGTATGATATTAATAATATGACAAATGATAAACCATTAGAATGGTTTCCTATGAATTTAAATCCAGCAGGTAGTAATTGGGAGCACTACACGGGCGGTGGGATGCCAGCTTATGCAAAAGATAGGGATGGATTTGTGCACTTTAGAGGAGCCCTAGCTAAAGGGGACTCTACTATAACGGAGACAATAACTATTTTGCCAGACTCGTTTCGCCCGTTTTATGGTGATATGATAACCCCTGTTGTGGCTAGTACTCTTACTACAGCTTATCTTTATATATCTCAAGGTAGTGGAGTTGTAAAGCTTACTGGGGCAGTAGGAGTATCAGGCCTATCACCAGGCAGTGCGGCCACTACCACATGGTTAGATGGTGTATCATTTTTTGCTGGAGATACTGAAACAGCTATTGTTGGGTCAAGTGCAGGAGCTGGAGGAGCTAGTGCAGGTGGTGGTGGTTTTTAAAATTTTAAGGAGATAGTATGGGATATAGTAGAGATCAGATAGTAGATATGTATCAAACCAGAATGCGGTCGTTAACGACTAGCATAAGAAGGGATCAAGAAGAGCAAGAAGCTATTGCCTATAATGCTGCTATGGCGAAAAGGCAAAAAGATGCAGAATTTTATGCAAAGATGCAATTAGGGCTCGGTGTTGCGGGTATGGTTAAAGACCTTCGTGAATCTTTCATAGATAGAAGAATGGGAGAAACATATGGTGATCCTTTAGACGCAGGAGAAGCTGGAATATTACCTAAAAAATATGAATTTAAAAAAGGATTCCATCCATTTAAGCCACTTAAAGAAACAGAAGGATTTAAAGAGTTCCAAAGAGATATTCCTAATAAGCAAATCCTTGACAAGATAAAAGCAGGCGTAGATACAAAGGATCCTAAAACTGGTGAACCAATTTATACACAAGAACAATATGAGCAAGCAAAGATTAATGCAAAAAATAATTCAGATAAATTCAATGCAGACTATCAGGCTGGAGCCTTTGAATCATTAGTGAGTACGGAAGAAGAGAAAGCGGCTCTAGCATTAAAAAGACAAAACATACCCGTTGCAGGAGACGAACGAGATCAAGAGGATTGGTTTACCGCTGATGAAGGTGACGTTCGGGCTGGAATGTATGTTGATGGAGAGTGGGTAGGATCAGCCGCTGAACCAACGGATGGTGAAGATGTCGAATCAATAGTTGAGCGAAAAAATGTTATAATGGGAGATGAGGGAGAAGAGTATAAGATTGCCAAGGACGATCCTTTTAAAATGGTAAAACATGACCCTTTAGAGAAAGAGCCTTTTAAGCCTGAATTTTCTGAAGAACAAACACTAGAAATACAAGAGGGAAGAAATAAAGCATATTATGATCAATGGCAAGCTAAGCAAGTTGAGCAAGATGTGCATCCTGAAAAGATTTGGGAATACGACCAGTGGAAAGAGGAAGTAGAAGCGGGTGGAATTCCAGGAATAGAAATGTATGAAGGAACGGTACATATTCAGCCTGAGAGGCCTGATGTTCCTGTCGCATCTGAAGATGAAGTCTTTGATGAAGAAATAATTGTTGACGAAGATCCAGGATTTAGAGAATTTGCAGAATGGGAGCAACCCGATCCTCCTCCATCAGATAAGGCTAGTATAATTAGCCCTATTGAAGCTAAGATGGAGGCACGTCGGACTGGTGCAGAGGTGCCAATAGTGCCAGATGCATTAGAAATTCCAGAGGGTTCTGCGCTTAAGGGTCAGGAATGGCGAGGCTTAAAAAAGGGATATCAGCCAAAAACCACAGGGCTAAAATTTCAAGCAGGCGAATTATCGCAGAGACAGGAACTATTAGAAGCAAAGACTAGGGTTCCTACTGTAGAGGGGGCACAAGATGTAACACAACTTCAAAGAGAAGAATTAATACCAGACCCTGAAGTTGAAGAAAAGATAACAGAATTAACACAGGCAGCAGATACCAAGGCGGCAGACCTTTTAGAAGCAAAGACTAGGGTTCCTGCTTTAGAAGGAACGCAATTAGAAAAGCAATTTCAAGATTTAATGCCGAGTGTTCCTGATGCTGACTTAGATACTACGGCCTTGGTTCCTGAAAAGGTAGATATTCCAGACGCAAAACCACTTAGTACAATTACAGAAGGGCTTGGAACTATTTCAGATATATCAACACTTACCTCTGGCGGTAGCAGTACAGAGGCTGGTGTTAAAAAAGCTGAAATAGCATCCAAACTTGGGGCAAAAGCTCTTGTAGCTAAAGGCGGAGAAGAGGTTTTAGAAGAGGGCGCTGGTAAAATGCTGTCTAAAGCAGGCAAATTTCTTGGAGCTGGACTTGGTATATTTACAGGACTCAAGACTGCATTCGATGAAGATGCAACAGACGTACAGAGAGCTGGTGGTGGAATGCAAGCCCTTGGAAGTGGTCTTCTAGCAACGGGTATTGGAGCTCCAATAGGTGCGTTATTAGCTGGAGTTGGTACACTAATGAACTTATTTGGTGGTGGAAGCAAGGCTCCCGCTCCTATTCCAGCTTCCCAAAGAAGAAAAATATCATCAGATCTTGGCAAATATTATAGAGCAAGAGGTAGAAGGAGAGGAATATATTAATGAGAGTATATACAGAAGTCATATTTGAGTGGGATGAGGCTCAAGGAAAATTAGTAGAAACATCATCACAGTCAGAAGAATACTCTGGAGAGGTAGCCCTTTGTGAGGCATACACTGGTAATGGCTGGAAAGCCTATCGTAAAAGATACTATGCAGACACAACTGGTGATGGAAAATATGATGGTGAGATGAAAATTCAATATTATGTGAATGGGTCTATAAAAGACGCAAGTGGGAATAAGCATGCAAGAATCACTAGATACCGCTTAGTGACAGTAGAACCAGGTGGAACTCAAGTTCATTGGATGAATAAAGATTCCTCTATGCTTCCTCATAAGTCTGTAGTAGACGGGAAACACTATGCAAAATTTCACGATGAGGCAGCCATAGATAAACATTTGGAAGAGGCGGGCAAATACTTAAGTGAACGTAGCTTTCCAACCGAACATGCGAATTGGACTGCTGACAGAAAAGAAGGAGAAACAGAGGCTACTATAAAATTAGACGATGACCAGGCAATGGAGGATCTTGGGGCTGTTGCAGCGACAGCTACAGATTCTTTAAATCTTCTTACAAGGGATTGGCAAAGAATAGCAACTGGTGATAGTGAATACCATAGAACAGTAGATGCAGCAATAGATGATCTTGCTAGGGCGGGACTAGGAGTTGAGGGTGAAACATATACAGACCCTGAAGACCCAAATAAGCAGATTGATGTATTAGGAGATATAGCGAGAGAACGACAAGCATATAAAACTAGTATTACACAAGCACAGGAAGATTTTGAAAAAGACAGAAACATTGGATATGCAGGAGTAACTAGATCCCTTGAAGACATGACAACAGGAATAGTAAGGGCTGGGGAAGCAATGGAAACTGGCTTAGAGGCGGCTCGTGAAGGATTCACACCTGCTATAAGACAGGCTGAGGCAGCGGCAGCTGCAACAGGATTTGCAGGAACTGGGGCTGGAGAGGTGGCAAGAGAGGCGTTAGCAGAGGAGCTTATGGAAGATGTTGGAGCGGTAGAGACTGGATTTACGGAAGCTCGCGAAGATCTTCAGTTAGGACACGAGCGAACTGTAGAAGATTTTGTAACAGACATGGGAGGTCTTGTAACTGAGCGAGATAGAGCTATTGAAGGAGCTGGGACTGCCCTTGGCGGGGCAGAGGCAGTTTATGCAGGTTTAAAGGCTAACCTTGCCCAAATTAAAACAACTCAACATAAGGCGGCACAAAATGCTCTTAGAGGAATACAGACTGATATGGCAGCGATCATATCAGATACAAGAACCACTATGGATAATAATACGTGGGATCCTTTCAATATTCCAGACAGTGAGCTTTCAGGTAAGGATAAATATTATGGTTGGTTAGATCCAGGATTTGACCCAGCAGAGGCAGAAAAGCAAGTTACAATAGAAGGCATGTGATAAAAATGAGGTACAATTATGGCAAATAGAGTGACAAAACAATATCCAGATCCAGGAACAGACTGGAGAGGAATAGCAATGTTAACCCAGCAGATGAGTGAATTATTTAAGCCTAGCAAGTCTAGACTTTTATCTCAACAACAAGAGCATGAAATGCAGATGCTCCAAGCCAAGCAGGCGTGGAAGTTTGGTTCAGAGAAGTTAGAGCAAAATAAGCTGCTATACCAGCAGGCTTTAAAAGATGTTGATGCTGCACAGGATAAACTAAATGATCTTAGTCCTGAGATTATGAAAGCTTCATTCTTGGATGGGGCTATACCAGAAAATGCTTCAAAAATGTTTGATGATACTCAAGGCCGCAGTGTGCGCGATGTAATGGATGCAGCTAAAAAATATCACAACGAAACTTTAAGAATTCAAAAGAATCTAGATAGTATGGAAGAGTTGGATAGAACTGCAAATGCGGGGAAAAAATGGGGTAATACTAATATGATTAGCAAAAACCCTGAGACTGGAGAAGTTATTGATTATTATAAAGAAGCAAATGTAGATGGTGTTCCAAAGCTATCATTTGAAGAGAGGGAAAATGCAGTCAGGAGCTTCATAGTGGATAATTACTCTGTTGGAGAGGAAGAAGAAAGTGTAGAAATGACCTTTGGTTCTGGTGATAAGGCAGAAACAATCATGGTTGCTCCAGAAGCTGTTGCCTTTAGAGTAGGCTTTGAGTCAAGTATAGGGGAAGATACAGGTAGGGGCAAACTAGAAACAGATGAGGTTTCTGCTCTAAATAGTAAAATAAAAGCTCAAATAGAGGCTGAAACAGGAAAAACTCCTCTAAAGATGACCGACGACGAGCTTATAGCCTCAATACAATATAATCAGGGTGTATTTAGCGATATAGATGCTAGCAGAACAGACCAAAGAAAGCATCAGCCTCTTGGGTTACATCTAGACAGGGGTAAGGATGGGGCTTTCTATGCAGCGGCAAAGTTTAATATGGCAAACTTTAGAATAGGAAATAGGCGTATAGAATTACAAGATGTTATAAAATATTCTACTGCTTATACTAATTATGTGAAAATGACGGGAGAGCTTCAAAGAAGAGGGTTAGAGCTACCAAAAATATCAACTGTGAAATATTCACCAGATGTGCTTACAGATTTCAGCACATACGGCACACACCCAGACTCGCTTAAGTCTCAAATTCTAGCTAGCGATAATAAAGATTATATAAACGCTTATGCAGATTTTGAAAAAACAATGGAAGAAAAGACTCCTGCAGATAGGCGAGCAGGTATACTAAGCTATCAGAAGTTGGTATCTAAATAATGAAGCACGAAGAATTTATGCAAAAATATGGGATACAATCATCATTTAATGATTTAAGTCCCCATGAGCAATTCATGCATAATCAAAAGATTAAAGAACAAAAGGAAGAAGAGGAGCGCTTACGATTAGAAGAAGAAAATAAGCGAAAAGAGGCGGAAAGAAGACAGCAGGAGATAGAGGCCGCCAGGCTTACTGAGGAGCTTCCATTTGAAGAGGCTAAAGAAGCTATTATACAGCATGAATCAAAAGGTGATAAGGATGCTATATTTGTAAATAAAGATGGCTCTGAAGATATTGGTCTATATCAGATTAATGAGAGATGGGTTAATAAGAATGCCACAAAAGATGGATTGCCTTCATATAGCGTAGCAGCGGACGGCACAGTAGATGCTGTCTATGCAGCTATAGATAGTACTATTAGTGAAAACATCCCCCAATGGAGCACAACAGATGATGATGGTAGGAAGTTAATGTTGCGTGTTCCAGAGATCAATGAGATGGTAGCCAATATTATATATGATGCACGTGGTGTAAATCAATGGTCTAGTGCTGATAGAGTTAAGGATACGTTGCAAACCAATATTAGAAATCAATCTGTAGATAATATGGTGTCTGATGCTTTTAGTGGAAACAGTCCAACATTAGATGATATTAGAGAGAGAATAAACCTAGAGCCTACTACTGCAGCAGCTGAAAGTACTGTAATAGAAATAGATGAACGTACAGATGAAGAAAAATGGCAAGATAGACTGGCCGAGGCTGAGAAACCAAAGAATGTTCTTGATGGAATACAAAAGTATTTGGGTGATCCTATTAGACTCGTCCCATTTCTAAATACCTCAAGCGATATAAAAGAAGTGGTTGATCTAAAAAACATCATGGATAGAATAGATACAGCCACGAAAGAAAACGTAGAACCTAATAGGGAAGATATGCTGAAGCTGTATGAGTATCAGCTTAATAATCAATCTGAGAAAGACTTTGGGTATAAGGTTGCAACTGTTCTTGGAGAATTGCCAGCGTTTGCATTTGAAATAGGACTTACTGGTGGCATATATAGCGCTGGAAAAAAGGCAACACTTGAGGCTGGGAAATTTGCAGTAAAAAAAGTTCTTGGAAAAGAAATGAGAGAAAGCGTTGCAAAGTACGTTACAAAGCATGGATTATTAGATAAAAGTGTAAAATTTGGAGCCAAATCAGTAGCGGCTATCTCTGGTGCTACTATGCAAACGGTTGCTAATGAGGGAATAAAGGAATTAGGAGCGTGGGCAACAGATGACTGGCTTCCTGGTGGACGTATTCGTCTTGGAATGGAAGAGCATATGATGGGTAATCTGCCAATCTCTATGGATGAGCGTGGAGATCTTCAAGCGGCAGTCTTTGAGGAGGGAGATGGATTTAATGAGGCCTTTGCAAAATCTGCAACAGACTTCTGGATAGAGATGGTGTCTGAACGTAGTGGTGGCGCGTTTAATGCAATAGGTTCTATGGGTAGAAAATGGGCAGCAAAACAAGGCATTCTAAAGAAATTTCTTGAATTAAATCCAACCAAAAAGGTAAAAGATTTTAATAAACTTATTAAGCGCTATGGTTGGAATGGTGTTCTTGAAGAGATGGGCGAAGAAAGAATTGGGGAAGCAGCAAGGGGTGTTGCATATGAACTTGGCATCGAGGATGAAGGGTTTAAATATAAACTACCATCATGGAATCAATTAGCAGTAGAGTTCGTAGCATTCTTAATCCCAGGAGTGACAATAGCAGGAATACGAGGTTCGCTTGGAAAGACTGGTGATAATAATGATCCAGTTCCAGAGTTTGACCTTACTGACCCAGCTGAGCTCAAGAAAGCTGTTAAGGCTAAAGGAATTACTGTTGAGGTTGTTGAGAATGACGGAGTATATGATGTAAATACTTATATCGGGGAGTCTTTAATAGACCAGTCTACAGGATATGAAGATAAAAAGAGCGCAGATACAGTGGCTGAAAGTCTCGAAAAAGAATATGTACATTTTGTAAATGCTAAGGATGTAACCACTGAAGAGGCCGACCAGCTAGAGCTAGAATTAAAAGAAAAAGAAGAGAAGCCTGACTATAATAAGATGAAGGTAGCTAGCCTTAAAGAAGAGCTCAAGAATAGAGATCTATCTCGTGCTGGCTTAAAGGCTGACTTAGTTGCTAGACTAGAAGAAGCAGATAAAGAGGTTGCTCCAGTAGAAGAGGTGGTCGAGGAAGAGGTTCCAGTAGAAGAAGTTACTGAGGAAGTGGCTGAAGAAGTAGTTGAAGAAGCTCCAACAATTGAAGATTTTAAAGCTGGAGTTAAGGAAATAACAGATGATATAGATCTAGAGACTCTTGCCATTGCGACCGCAGATATGACCAAGGAAGATCAGGAGGATATGAGGGAAAGGATTACTTCTGGTAAGCGAGATAATATGTTTACTCCTTATAATATAGGAGAAAAAAGGTATGATAGCAGTGAAGATAAAGAGCGTGGAATTGGAGAGATTATAACACAAGAGGCCTCTGATGCGGCTAAATTAAAAATACTATCAGCATTAAAAGAAGAAGCTCCAGATATAAAGCAACAAGACTTTGATACTAGAGTTAATACGGAGGTATCTGAAGACGAACAAGCAGAGGTACATGTTGATGATATAAGAAATGCAAAAGGAACGCCATTAGCTTGGGTGAAAAATATTAAAACAAACAGTGTTAATGAGCTTAAAAAGTCTGCTAAGAAATTGCAAAACTATATAGATAAGAATCAAGATAGCGACAACGATTCGGTTATTGATAATGTAAATATGGCAGATGAAGCAATCGAAAGTATAAAGACAGTTCTTCAGAATAGAAACTTAGACTTGAACGATGATTTAAATATAGTAGACTTGGGTGTCGAAGAAGTAGTGGTCGAAGAAACTCCAGCAACAGAAGTGGTAACCAAAGAGACTCCTCAATTAAATCCCCAACTAAAAAAGGCTCTTATACGCACGTATGGCAAAGACTATGAAAATAACCAAGAATACCAAGAATATCTTGATGAAAAGGATTTAGTTGATATACTAGAGCTAGATGAAGAAGGTCAGAAAGATTTGCAAGCTGATCTTACTGTTAAAGATGTAGGAAAGACTTTTTCAGCAGGTATCTTCCCAGGAATAACACAGGAAAGCCTTGAACTTTTAGGGAACACTATCATCGGTGCTGGCAGATTCACATATGAAAACTTACCAAAGTTTGTTCAAAATCAGGCTAAGAACTTAGGTGTGACGACTGACAACTTTAAGCAAAAGTGGGATGAATATGCAGCCAATCCAAATAAAGCGCCTCAACAGATGAAAGCATTTATGAAAAAAGTCTTTACCCATATGAAGAAATGGTATGGCAAGGGACGGGATGCTGTAGTAGAATATATAAAGAATCCTAAGATTGGACTAGGCATTGAGATTGTTGGTGGAATATCTCAAGAGATTAAGAAAATACCTGAGAGCACATTAAACAATATCGTTAAGCTTATTAAAGAAAACATCGCTGTTGGCATGGCCCATCCTGAAAGAGCAGGAGATATTGATCAAATATTAACAGGGCAAGATATTGGTGCTGGATGGGGTGGTAAGTTTGCCGATAAATCAGATATTGCAGTTGATCAAGAATTAAAAAAGTTATTTCCAAATACTACTGTCCGTAAAAACGTAATAAATTATATAGAAAAGAAATTTATTTCAGACAAAGAAATGGCCGAGCTAGATGCCTATTCTGTTGCAGACTTTTTACCTCAAGCGGTCGAGGATATGGCTGAGAAGCAAAAGATGGCTAAAATGACCCAAAAGGAATTGGCTGCTTATAAAGCGGGTAAACAGAGGGGCCAGATGAAGGTTGTTGGAGTAGAAGCTAAAGCAGAAAGACCTCTCGCTCCAACTCCAATAAATTTTAACACACCAATTAACACTAAGAAAAAGTCTGATACAGTATATACATACATATTTGATAAAGGAGCTAATAAGGCTCAGTTTATTAAAGATTATATGTCTGTTATGCCAAACAAAAAGGCAAGAGGCAATCTTACTCGTGGCGAGTATAGGGCTAATCTTGGTAAGATGTATGACTCTGGCAAGAAGGCTTATAAAAAAGCTATTAAAAACCTTGCAAATAAAACTCAAACTAAACAAGGTTTAAAAGAAACCTTTGAATCGGGCAAACATATGATGGATTGGTATGATGGATTCTTTCCTTATATACAGAAGAAGTTTGGTAAAGATGCTGGCCTTGTCGCAGATTTTATAGCCATTACAAGTGCTGGCGCACAACTTAATGCCAATATAACATTGGGCCTTAAGGCATACACCCAGTATAAGCTTGGGGAAGAGGTTCGAGCTGGTCGATTCTTTACAGATAAACCGAGTGGAGAGGCGCTAAAGAGGAATATAGCAAACGCAATAAGTAACCATGAGAAGGGGACATCGCTAAAAATAGGCGACAGAAAAATCACAAATTTTTCTAAAGCCTTAAAGGGTGATCCAAATGCTGTTGTGCTTGATGTGTGGATGGGTAGAGTGTTTGGGTTTGATATGGACAAAAAAACTGCGCTTAATGAATCTGAATATAGAAAGTATGAGCAGATCGTTAAAGAGCTCGCATTTCAAGGGGGCAAAACTCCTCGTCAGTTTCAGGCTAGTGTTTGGTTTGGCATAAGAGAGGGACATTCTCCAATGCATAAAGGAGATCCTGGCCTTGATTCAGTTACCTATGAACAACTACTTGAAAAGGCAATACCAAATTTTACCTATACAGACAAGAAAGGTGAAAAGCGTAGCTTAAAACAATTAGACAAAGATGGAATTGTATATCTTAATGGCTCATTTGGATTAACTCCTGAGATGTTAGATACAATAGGTAAGGCTCTTGTAGATACGGGGAAATATGCCTTTGACGTATTGTCTCCTGCAATGCAGAAGATGGGGAATAGACTTGGTGTTACAGCTCAAAACTTTAAATTAAGATTTGCTCAATTCAAAAACAATGCCAAAGAAATGACTGATGCTACTAAGAAGTGGTTTAAAAAAGTAGTGGGTCATATGAAAGGCTGGTTTAAAAATAATTCTAAAAACCTTGCAGACTCTAAGCCTGTTGAAAAAGTTAATAAAAGAATGGAGAAGATAGTAACTCCAGAAGTTATTCCAGAAGGAGAAGATTTACTAGCTAATATAAGGAAGGCTATAGAGGCGGCTGAGGCTGAGGTTAGGGCTAAGGGTGGAAAACAAAGAAAGCCTAGTCAAAAGCCTTATTGGAAAAAGGTTAGGGAAGGAAAAATACAGCCTAAAGTTGGTAAGGGTGACAATGTTGCTGGTGGTTTTGGGCAGGCATTTTGGTCATTATCTGGCAGACTTAAAAAAGTCAAGGGTGGTATGGGAGTACTCAGGGCACTTAGAAAATTTGAGCAACATGTTTTAACGGCTGAAAGTGATCTTAAAAGAGCAGAGCCGTGGTTTAAATTTATGCAAAAGATTATGCCGTATAGAACTGCAACTGTTAAAGTGGGCAAATTCAAGAAAACTATTGTTGTTCCTAAGCCATTAAAAAATAAATACAAAGAAGATTGGTTACAATTAGAACAAGCCTTACTTAAAGGAGATACTCAAGCTATACTAGAAGTAGTAGACAAGCATAATGCTAGAGAAGCGTACGATAGTATGCATAAAATGCTAGACGATATATACTATAGAGCTGTAAATCTAACACCAAAAGAAAAGAAAGAGTATGACAAGTTAATAGCCAAGCTTGCTAAATCTCGTGAAAATGTTCCTAATAAAAATTGGGGTGTGAATAAGATTAAAGTATGGTTGACTGAGAAAGATATTAAATATAAGAAAACAAAAATTGTAGATGGTAAAAGAAAGGGTGTTAATAAAGAAGATCTTTTAAACATCGCATCGAACTCGTCTACAGGTATGAAAAAGAAAATGGATAATCTTGAAAAAGATGAAACTAGGTTCGCAAAACTTAATAAAAAGATGATTTATAATTTCCCTTACTGGGGTGATGATGCAAGTGTGTACTTTCCTAGAACAGTTGAAGACCCAATGGCTTATCATGGCTTTTTAACTAACCCAGAGAACCCTAAAATTAGTCCAGGGGAAATGAATAAGATAGAGGAGGCTCTAGCTAGTAAATATGGGTTTAAGAAGGGCGAGGAAATACCTCCAGATATACTAGCTCAAGCTATGGATGTATACCTAAAATCAGGTGGTGCGTCTATTGTAGGAGGTAGGCCAGGGGCTACTAAAGGAAGAATTATAGAAGCAAAAACATCAGAAGGTATTACTGATGATATGGTGCCTTACTATGCAGACCCAATAACGTCACTACTTGGCTATATACATAGGATGAATGAATCAATAGCAAAGCAAAAACTTTTTGGTAAGGGAGTGGACATTGATAATCCTAACAATGCAGAACATGTTGGAGCTTTTGTTGCTGGGTTGGTTACTGGTGAGAATGAATATGGAGTTAAGATAGATAGAAAAGATCAAGAGGAGATTAAAGATGTATTTAACGCTAGATTCGCAAATGGTTGGGGTAGGTACAAGTCAACAATACAAGCAATAAAAAATACAACATACATGACCTCTCTTGTAGACATCTTTACCACAATGATACAATTTGGAGATCTTTTTACAGGGGCTGTATACAGAGGGAGGACAAACCCTATTATTCTTACTAAGGCTATTGGAAGGGCTTTTGCGGGACAGATTCCAGGGCTTAATAAGCTTATACGATCTCCAATAGATGCTAGGGATTATGGTCTCGTAAGAATATCAGCTGAGTTTACAAATAATGCAGAGTTTCTAGGTAAGGCCTTGTCCAGAGCGTTTAAATATTCTGGGTTTGCTGCGGCCGATAGAATTGGCAAGGAAGCTCTTATAAATACTGTCATTGCAAAGGCTCAGAAAGAGGCTAAAAAGGGAAAGCTATCCCTCGCAACTCAAGAGCTAATTAATGATGCATTTGGAAAGGATAGTAAAAAAGCAAAGGAAGTGGTTGAACAACTTAAAGCAGGTAAGATAAATGATGACATTATATCTCTTGCTTATTGGACACTGTTAGAGCATCAACCAGTAGCCGAGTCTGAACTGCCAGCACTGTATTCAAGATCTGCAGGAGCCAGGCTTTTTTATCAATTAAAAACATGGCAACTTAAACAGTTAAGCTTATGGCGGTCAGAGACCAAAGGGATGTGGGACAAGGGACATAAGGCACAGGCTATAAGGAATGGAATATATATGACGTCTGCTTTAGCTATGGCTGGAGCTTCTCCAGATGCAATAAGAGATTTTTTCCAAGGAAGGCCTATGCATTTTAAAGACTTTGTTAGTGAAAACTTATGGAGGCTATTTACAATTAGCAAATACTCCGCAGAAAAGCTAGCCATAGGAAAGGTTGAAGAGTTTGCTGGCTCACTACTCCCTACCACTAGGATAGTCTCATCTGTAGTTAAGGACGTAAACTATTTAAATAAGTGGTTAAAATGGGCACGGGATCCTTTTAATGAAGATTCACCAGAAGAAACTCCTAAATATGCTTGGCATTCTCTTAATTTAATCCCCTTAATAGGGAAACAGCTTTACACAGGTCTTCCATTTCCAAGTATTCCTAATTCAATGAAAGAGCTAAAGGAGATGATGGCTGGAGTTCCAGACTCTGAAAATGGTCGGCTTATTGAAGGATGGCGTGGTAAAAAACAAATATTAATAAGGCAAAGAGATTACTATAAAGAACTAGAAGAAGAGCTTTGGAAAAAGGGAGAGATGCTTAGTGATTTTGATATGCAACTGCAAATGAAAGCTGAAATGGAGCTTAGTAATCTAGAGCTTCAGGAAAGCCTAGACCGTATGTGGTGGGAAGATAAAGTAGACAAAATAGCCAGAGCTACAGGTCTTCGGGCTCCTTAATATACATACCTGCAAACTCGGCCGCCCATCGTATAATCTTATTTAAGTACTCAGTAAACTCTTCTTGCTCCATTCCAGTAGTAGACTTGACATCAAACTTCTCCTTGAGAGCCTCATGTAGTTCTTGCTTGGTATACCCCTGAAACATTTCATTAGACAGTAAGGAGCCCTCTTTTGAAGGACTCCCTATTACTTGTGCCCAATAATAACTGTTCTGCATCTGAGTTCTATTGTCTATTTCTTTAACAACAAACTCTAGCATAGTTCCTTCTTTAAATTTATTAAGGAACTTATCGAAGCTTTCTTTGTTTAATATCCTTATTTTATATGGCTCTTCTACGACCGCTCTAAACGACTTACGCTTCACCTACATCCCCAGGCATTAAAGCATCCTTTGGAATGCCCATACCTTTGAGAATATTGTCCCTAAATTTATGGACAGTGCTGTTCTTGAGTAGCATGATAGAATCAAACAATTCGTCGTCATCAAGACCACTACCTTTAAACATGCACTCTAGGGCAAATCCACATAGAGCCTGCACTTCGTCAGTCAAGTCCTCTTCGCCTGTTTTGGTCTTCATTATTAGTATATTAAGAACAACCTCAAAGCATGCAAGGTTATGAACCCTGTCCTCAAACGTAAGTTCTTTATCTTTTTCTATTTTCCATTCAAATTTCATAATATCTCCTTTATTCTGTAAAGTATGACCTTAAGAGCCTAAAGGCATCTTTCCAGATGTTAATATTATATGTCTTCTCGAACTTCTCATTTCCTAAACTACCCCTTTCTGTGTGATGAATACGGCATAGTGGGATACAGCTAAAATCTTTAATTGTATTTGTAACTGTACCCCCTTTACCAGCTCCGCCCATTCCACGGGCTTCCAGATGATCAGGATCAACTGGGAACTGACCGCATACTCTACATCCATTAGAACGGATATATTTAATATAGTCTTTGGTATCAATCAAGTCCAAGTCTCGATTCAACTTTACCAACTCGTAGATCTATATCATCAATAGCCTTTAGCACTCCATCAATATTTTCTTCTGCATCACTAAGTCGTACCAATATGTCATCTATATATGTGTTGCTAATTTTAGGTTCTTGTTTTTCAACTTTCGGTTTAGGCGTAGTCTTTCCAGCCATGTTATGTTCTCCTTATTATTGATTTCTTCATGTGTTTCTGCTTCTATTTTAGACAAAAATTTCTTCCCGTCTGATGTGATCCAAACGGTGTCAAGTTCTGATGTTATCATTAAATTCCCTTTTAAATAGGAGTGAAAATTTAAGTATTATTCTGGAGAGTTCCAGTACTCAATTTCTACAGATCCCTGCCTTCTATATATCTTTATAGCCTCAATTGAGCAGACACTAGAGTCATCCTTCCAAAATAAGCCCGTCATTGCATCGAGATAAAACTTTGTAATGTTGTCGATATCAGGACGAGAAGTATGCTTCCTTGGGGACATGTCTTTTAAAAGGTGTGAGTATTTTCCGCTTCTGTAGTGAGATTTAGGTCTAGGCATATGAAACACCATAGACACAGAGATAGCTCCTTCTAGGGGCATTTTTGGGGCAAATTCAGCACATTCCTTTTTAAACCTATCTTTATCTTTAGATGATGGGTCATACATAATTACCCTATTTCCCGCTCTTCGTGCCTTGTGTCTGTGTTGTGATTTCGGGGGTGTATTAATTTTGAACCCCCCAGATTGAAGTTTGGGTTTTGTCCTGCTCTTTTCTGATTTCTGCTTGTTTGAGGCCGTCTTTGACTTCGCTTTGTTTTGCTTTTCTTGATGCATATTTCTTTCCGCGAGTAGTTGGGTGTAGTTCTTGACACTTTCTCCTCGCTCTTCTTATGGTTTCTGGTTTAGATATAACTCCCTCAGCTATATCTTCTAGGTGTTCAAGCCATGTTCTTTGTTTTAGATTATACTCCATCCCTTTCCTCTTATACTCGTTATAATGAATAACCTTCTGTAGCATTATATCATTATCTCGTGCATTAATATTTTTTTCTAATACAAACTTAACCATTTCTATCATATTGCTAAGGTCTGCCATTAGAAGCTCTTCTTTTGCACTATTGTAGTTACTGTATCTTTTATCCAACTTAGTAGATGTTGAGCTATTTCAGGCTTTGCATTATCTGTTATTGTGACCCTAGATACCACTTCGTGTACCTTTGCGGTGTTATTTTTCATGCTTACTCCTTTTTTTGTTTTCTATTGTCTTACAATCTTGACAGGTTTTTACTTCTAAATTATACTTAGGAAAGTCTTCATAATATATGGGGACGCGCCTTTTCCCGATAATTCCGTACTCCCAAGCCATGTCACACTTGGGGCATACCATTACCGAGAATCTTCCTAGATTATAATTATTAACTTCCCCTGGTAGTTTTTTCGGGGGTATTACATAATAATCAGGAAGCCACCACGGTTTTTTGTCTTTCTTTTTTCCCAAATACAATTATCATTCTCTCTCTCCCTCTTTATTCCTCAAAATAGTGGAACATCTCCATTAGTTTCTTGATATCCTTGCGTGATATCGTTATGTCATGTCCGTCAATATTAACACTTACTGACTTGAGCATTATTTCCCTCTCAACAACCTCTTCATCGTGAGGCATAATTGTTAAGGAATTTTCATTATTTTCTTGATCATAGTTGTCTACCCCAACATCCTTCTGGGCAAAGCCTACTGAAGAGGCTGTATGTTTCATAGTGTTTCCCGTCCCTTCCATTAATATTGCCATGTTTTCTCTATACTCTCTCACCCAATCTCTTAATGCTGAAACTGATATACCAAATTTTTTAGAAGTCTTTATTAAAGAACCACCATTAAAATATTCTTTAACTGCCTGATTCTTGAAGTTCATGTCGTACATCTTTTTCCTCCATGTTGTTCTTTAAATGTTTCTCGAACTTATCACTATCATCATTGTATGAAATATATTCAATGAATGTAAAATAGAGCGTATCTATAGTGCGCTGAAGTCTATCAATCTCTGACATAAGCACATTGGTTCTATGTTCAAGCTCTTTATTTGTAAGTTTCTTTCTTTTATTTTTCATTTATATTCCTTGTTAAAAAGCATGGTGTGTTTTCCCCAACGTACGCACCAACCACGTTAAAATAAAAATACTCTAGTGCATCTTCATATGACATATCATTTGCAAGAATTTCAATGCATCTATCCCTGTCATAGCACGCAATAGGAGGAGATCCTGCCCTCTCTACATGTCCAATAAGAGCGTCGTCAAACCCATCAGCAAACAACATGTCTTCGTTCCCTTCTGCTATTTCATCTCTCATTTATGAATTCTTTCCCATTCTTTTTTATTTCTACTGCCAACCTCTCTCTTTGCGCACTTCTTACATATGATTAACTCATTCCAGTCTACTAAGTTAGGCAGTTGTGGTACAGCACTATATCTATCCCTTCCCATCGTCGTACACATTTGACACTTAAACATATTATTTACACCAACCTTGCCTAAATACTTAATACGCATACCCCTATTTTTTACTACATTTTATCATTATATAAAATGCTAACATTATAATTGCTGATGATAATATTAGTATTGCAGCCATTAGTTTTCTAAATTTTCATTCAGCTTGTAATATTCTTTAGTATCTTCCCTCATAATATCAATAAAGCCATTTATTGGGTCTTCAAGCCCACAACAATCATCCCACCTATGAAAAACCCAGTCACGACAATAGTGATCGTCCTTGCCATGTTCGGATGTATCTTCGGGAACGCCAAGCAAGTCAGCCACTATATCCAACAGATCTAAATGAAACATTTCATAGATCTCACCCCCTCCTCCCAGAGCATTGTTTAGTTTGTCCATTTTTATATCGTGCTTTAGCTGTATTTCAAGCAGTGCTACTACATGCTTATCTTTCATTCTTTCTCCTAATTCTTTTGTTTAGATTTTTTTCTTGGTTTTACTGTGAAGAAACAATTCTTCTCTATCGGGTGTTTCTCTCATAAGTTTGTAAGACTCAATCTTTAATTTTAAAACGGCAAGCTGTTTCCCGAAGCCATTGTTTATTTCCACAGCCTCATTTGTTTTAAACCATCCATCTTTATCAATTAATGATTTCAATACACCCCTGTGTGCTTTGACCATGTCTTCAAAGTCATCAAAATCATCTAATTGTTTTTTGTCTTCTACTTTGTTACCCATTTTTATTTGCTCCTTTTATTGTTCTTACTAGCATCTGTTTTAAACCAAGTATCCATTCCCTTATTTCCAAGTATTCTTTGTAATTGTATCTCATCTCTTTTAGCCTCTACGAGCCATTGTGGGATATCTTTAAAGGATAGCAGACTATCTTTTGTTAGCAATCCTTTTATATATTTATCAGTTAATTCCTCTGAGTGTTTTTTACTAATTATGCTTTGCTGTTGCAATATCTCATCCTTGTTTTTATGGTAATATTTGTTGGCTCTTGCCAGTATTTTGTCTTTATTTTTTTGATAAAATTCTTTTGCATATTGTGGGTTCTTATCTCTCCAAACCTTAGACTTTGCTCTTATTTCATCTGCATTTTTTGCCCTCCAAACCTTAGACTTTGCCTTTATTTCATCTACATTTTTCCAATAGTATTTTCTATGCGCCCTGTATACCTTTTCTTTATTTTCTTGTGCCCATTTCTTACTTATCTTGTTTAGTTCAGCTTTATTTTTCTGATAATATTCTCTCTTATATTCTATGATACTATCTTTATTCTTTAGCCTATATTCTTTTTGCACATCTGGATTTTTCAATCTATGTTCTTTTGAATATTGACAATGACAACCTTTACAGTAACCCCAATAGCCATCTTTATTAGTTCTGTGCTTATAAAACTTATCAATGGATTTAACCTCTTTACATTTTGAGCATCGCTTGTCCATAATTCTTTCTCCTATTTTTGTATTTCCATCCTAAGTTCTTTAACTTCTTCATTAATTGCGGGACTATGTTCTTTGCATTCTATACAAATACCATCGTCCCAGTTTTTATCATAGTTTGTGAGCTTTGCCCCACAACATTCGCTTATTTTCATATTACTCCTAAATTTTTGGGGAGTAATAGATATATGATACTCCCCAATCCGACAAATCACCTCATAGATGATTTCCTACTGTAGCTTTCTCAAGGTGAAGCGTAACCTTTCCCGTCTATTGACAGGCTAATTTTAATATATCAGCTAAGCGCAGAGCCCGCAGTTATCACTCTGCGCCTTCTCGCTGATAGTAGTTGTTGATACGCTATTTAAAGCATGCCAACACCTAACTCCTCCATATATAACTATAGCCCAAAGCAATATGGAAAAAAATAGCATTGCTATATATACAGCTAGCCTTTTCTTCATATACTATTTAATTCCTCTAAAAACACCTCAGCAACTCTAATATTTCCAGTTTCACTAATAGTTTCAAACCCTTTTTTGCACTCCTTTAATAAAGTATTTGCATCGTGCAATAATTGTTTTATCTCTACTAGCTCTTCTCTAAGCTGTATCAGATTGTATTTCAGTATCTCTTTTGACTCGTTTTCCAAAATTATCTACAAACTCCTTAAAGTCTTCAGGAGCCTCTTGTTCAGGCAATTCTGCCCTCTCTTTAGCTTCCTTAACTTTAGATTTATTATAGTTTTCTTCTTTAACCACCTTTTTTACATTGTCTTGGTATCTTCTCCAACCATCCTCAAGAAAAAACTTCTTAGGAGAGGCCTTATATTCATCAACAAGCCGAGCCTCACAATAAATTCTCCATTTTTCTACATCCATGACTTGCAAGGCCTCAGCTAATATCTCTCGCATACCACCAGCTATACTTTGTCCCATTAAGTTTTCTTCCCCCACAAAGAACTTATACAGCCTTGTAATTTTCGTTTCTTCCTGCGGGGTATCCGTGGTTACCGTATTACTTATACTATTACTTATACTATTACTTATGGGGGGTCGACCCTCCCCCCACCCTCCCCCTAGTTCTCGTTGAATAATAGATAAATCAGATGAAGAAAGTTCTTCATAAACTTCTGGAAATCTATCTACATGTTCGGCTATTGATTTTATAATAGCCTTATGAGCCCCATTTTTAGGGTTTAAAGGAAGGTTTCTTTGATGCTTGATGTGTTTCTTAATCCAAATATATCCGTCCTTATATACGATAGACTTAGATAATGAATTAATTGCTTCATTAACATCTTGAATGCCTGTCCTTAGTGTTGTTAGTTTATGATTAACCTCAAGAAACCCTGCTATGTCACACGCATCACATAGATACATAAACATAACTTTTTGTTCCATTGTTAATTGAGAGAACCATATATCATCCCATTTTTTAATATCTGTGAATTTAACAGCCACTAAAATGGTAGTTTTTGTAGGTTTTCAATCATTGATATTACCTTGTCAATCTTTTGGTCAATAATATCAATACGGTTCTCAGAAGCAGTGGGCTGAGTATAGCCGAACTCAGGAGTAGCGGGCTGAGTATTAACCATCTTTGGCAGTTCAGTTTCCATATTCCCCGTCTCCACTCTCTCTATATTGGCATTGGTAAGTATTTGATCCTTATTCATATCATTTATTTGAAAGAATGGATAACCCCCTTTAGGATTAGGAACCTTCTCTATTTTAAGAACTATCCCCACTTTGTTAGGGATTAGTCTTAACATCCCATCTAAAGCCCCAGATGCCATAAAATACTGGTTGTTAGTACATAACCATTTATGCCATACAAACTCTGTGCCATCCTCTTTTTTAGATGTTCCCTCAATAGGAATATCTTTTTCCAATGTTACAAGTTGTGGTCTTGGAGTGCCATCTATATCAGGGCTATCAAACCTGATTTGCGTTCTGTCTTCCATTGTATTGCTCCTTTTTATTTTGGTCAGCCTGTTCTTTTATTACATTTTGAGAATGAATCTGTGTAGGAGTCAATCCAGAGTCAGGTAAGTCTTCACCTGCATAAATGTAATGACCCAATCCAAACATAGCTATACATTTTACTAAGCATCTCATCTTTGTATCACTAATTTGACGAGAGGTTGGTTTTGGTATGGCATTATTTCTGTAGTCCATTACAGGCAACCACATCTTCCTAGTAATATCTCCAATTTTAAGTTCACACTCAACAGAGCATGTCTCATCAGGATATATTAATACATCTTTATAGGTTCCATCAGGATATTCCCATTCAGTGAAGGTGTATGTTGTTGTAGGAAAGTGATTCATAAGTTCACCCCAAGCCCATGCCCAAGATAAGTATGTGAGTCCTCCCTTTTTTTCGGCTTTTTCGTTTACGTCTATGGCAGACAAGGTCTTCCATATGGTTTCGTGTGTCATCTATTTTCTCCTTTTATGGTTTCGATTATGACATCAAAGCTATGCTCTAGCTCTTTAGTCATTCTTCTTTTACTATTGAGTAGCATAGAAAGATAACCACTAGATATACCTATCTTCCTTGCCACCCATGATTGTTTTATTCCGTATTTTCTTATAGCATCTCTAAGTTTCATAACGTCCGTCCGTTCAATAGCTTAAATATACATTTTGTTAATAATAATTAACAAGATATACTTGTAAACACTAAGGGCTTTTTAGTAGTCATATAGATTTATATATTAATGCATGGGAAAGCCAAACAAAATATATAATCTAACGATAGTTTTCAATGATGAAACAGATCAGATTGAGTACCTACAAGAGACAGTTGAAGTTGATAGTGATTGTCTAGTTGAGGACTCAGTCCTAATTGATTTCAGTGACTACTGGGACGAAGAAACTATAGAGATGCTTAAAGATGTTTACTACCTAGCTGAGGCTTGATGTAATCAACCCTGTCATCTTGTCTTTCATAGTAACTCCTTCACTGATGCACAAGGTTTTAAATTGTATGAATAGCTCTTTATCTACCCATATTTGTAGTTTTCTATAGTTCTCATCTTCTTTAGGGATTCTTAGTCTAGCTGATTTCTTGTCCATTACTTAACTCCTTTTCTGTTATTTCTAGTTCTACTGATTCAAGGTTTAATTCAAGATCTTGTATTTGCAATGTCTTAACTGCAATTTTATTTCTTATCTCTATCCTGCTTTTATAAAGTCCTTCTATATCCATTGTGCCTCCTTAAGCATATGCTATTATTATCATTTTCTCTTCAAAGTCAATCTGTACATCAACGGGAGATATGGATTGGTGTTCTAGGTCTATTTCATTCTCAATCCTCCATCCCCCCGATTCTTCTTTACTTAATCCATCCGAGTCCTTAATGACTAATTCCTTGTAGTCATACCCATCTTTGACAATATTTAAACGAA
>Ga0209756_1000656_pt1 | contig 33717 bp, 28 predicted proteins | sample ETNvirenome_6_85_FD_184071 | JGI IMG/M metagenome (GOLD analysis project Ga0209756, IMG submission 184071) | Marine viral communities from the Pacific Ocean - ETNP_6_85 (SPAdes) (version 3) | ecosystem: Environmental > Aquatic > Marine > Oceanic | place: Pacific Ocean | collected 2013-06-19 | reverse complement strand
ATGGGCACTGACGGTGATTTAGATAACCTGTTCGGGTAGTTAAAATTATAAGTGCTACCTGAACTTAATTAAAAGGAGTTCGATATGTCTGATTTTTTATCGGTCATTACCCCGAACACCAATCTAACTGTAGCAGATTATGATGCAGGGATAGGCCCAGGTGCAAGTAATAGCTTGGCTACTGGAGATATACGTAGAAGGTATAACTTTGGTAGTAGAGTATCTGAGCTGGCCATCCCTCAAGATCCGTTCTTTAGATTCGTAAGTAAGGTGGCAAAGAAACCAACGGACGATCCTCAGTTTAAATTTACTGAGAAACGCCCTTCGTTTCACAAGAGATATGCATATTGTATGGGATTCGTTACTAGTGCAGGAGCAGATTCATTTGGAGATGCTACATTAACTGCATCTAATGATGGAGGGACACCTGTAGTAGCTGATGATACAGTAAAGCTCTATATGGCTGGCGATTATAAAAGCCAGGGCAACATACAGAATGTATATGGACAAACAAATAATAAAGTTGATGTAGGTGTTAGCGGTACTACACCTCAATTCTTCTTACCAGGTCAACTTGTAAAAGTACCTATGAATAGTGCTACATATACAGCTGCTAATTGGGGTTCTGATTATATATTAATACGTATTACTGAAGTTGATACTTCTCCTAGCAGTGGAGCAGCCATAGATAGTAAATATCCAGCTTTAATAACTGGAAAGGTAGTAAGGGCAACTAGTGGTACTGCTCCTGAATTATCTGGATGGGATGCTGATAACTTTAGTCCTGGGAATGCAGTTGATGGTGATGAAGTAGTTTCTGATCAAGCTATACATTCTGTACTTGAACCATCTAGAAGTTATGTAGTTGGTACAGCTCACCAAGAAGGATCTGGATTTCCAGAGACTTGGGTAGATCAGCCTTATGCTTCTCAATACGGAGTAACACAAATTTGGAAGACTTCAATGGCAATGACCAATACGGCCAGAGCTACTGTATTGAAGTTTGAACCAAATGAGTGGGCTCGTGTATGGAAGGAAAAGTTGATTGAGCATAAGTGGGACATTGAAACATCAATATTATTTGGTAGTCAGTATGAAGATTCTACAGGTGGAATTAACTACACTCAAGGCGCAGTAGACTATATTACTAGTTATGGTAATACATTTAGTTTAAGTACATCTACAAAAACTCAAGATGACTTTCTTGATGATTTGTCTAGCTATGTTGATCCTCGCTATAATAATAGTCAAGCAACTATATTCTTCTGTAATACAGCAGTTTATAATTGGTTGCATAAGCTAAGTGGATACTTTGCTAATAACATTGGTTCAATACAGCCGTTTACTGGAGGTACTGCAGATACTACAGCTTCTGATTCAACTAAAGGTGTTGGAAGGGCTGAGATGTCATTAACTGGAAGAAAGAAGGTATTTGGTGTTGATGTAACTACAATTTCAACTGTATACGGAGATATGAATGTTGCTCGCAATATTCACCTTGATGGTACAAATGTGAAGATGCTTGGTGTCAACATGAAAAACTGTGCTTACAGACCTCTTGTTGGTAATGGAATTAATCGTGATACTTCAGTCTATGTAGGAGTTCAAACTTTAGAGAACTCAGGAGTCGACCGTAGAGTAGATCAAATCTTAACTGAAGCTGGCATGGAATGGTCAATGGCCGAATCCCATGCTATCTGGACATAAGGAGGTAAATGATGGCTAATCTATTATATGGACAAAATAAGTTAGATACTAAATTAGATCATGCTGGTCATGGCGTTTTGCTTGCATCTGCGAATAAAACACTGGTAGCAGCTGATTCAGGTTCTACTGTTGTAATTATAGCTAATGGTGGAATTACTGTTAAATTACCAACTCCAGAGGCGGGTATGAATTTTACATTTATGTTTGGAGGCAATGCTGCTGAAACAGAAGATGTTATCGTTGATACACAAGCTGATGCTAATTACTTAAATGGAGCACTAAGTATCCATGATACGGATGCTACTGGAGCTGTTGCACTTGCTCCAATATATCCAGATGGTAATAGTAACTCTAAGATGACTCTTAAAGATCCAGCTGGTGGAACTTGGATGAAGATGGTTACTGACGGAACTCTTTGGTATTGTGTTGGATTAATAGCTACTGCTACAGCAACTGCTGTAGTCTACGCTGATCAATAATGAGTAATTCAAATCTGAAACTCGTGAGGTAATAGCACGATATAAGGAATGCCTGCCCCCTAATGTTGATTCTCTTCTCCATGGGGGGTGGGCACTTAAGTGAATAAAAATTTATGGCAACATTTGAAGTACAAGTAGAAGGAATAACTGGATTATCATTAGATGGTTCATCATCTCCAACTCAAGATGAATTGACTCAGTTCTTAAAGGATGGAGTTATAGATGTTACTAGCAGAGTTACTAGATTAAGACCTCAGGATATTGAAGATTTTACAAGAGCAAGTGCTGAACAGACATCTAATGCATCTTTAGATATTAATGGGGCACAAATAATTTCAGTAGTAAGAGAGGATGGAGTTACCAGTAATAATTGGAGACCTTGCAGGAAAGTATCTCCATCTCAACAACATCTTGTAACTGATGTTAATAGTTTACATTTTTCATCAAAATTTCATCCTGCTTATATGATAGGAGATGATAGTAAGATAAGTGTATTTCCTACTCCAAGTAGTGACCCGAATACATTTAAAGTATACTATGTTAATAACGCACCTGTAGATAAGTCAGGGTCAACTTTAGTATATACTCATAGTGATGTTGGATATTTTGCAGATGATAAAGTATATTTAGTAGTTCTATATGCAGCTATACAATCTCTAATGGCAAAGATGACTAGCTTAAATAGTTCTTTACCATCTGATATAACCTTACCAGTTATACCAGTTGTCCCTAGTATGAATACAACTACATTAAGTATTCCAAGTTTTACTGCTCCAAGTGCATTTGTTCAGCCTGTAGCACCTGCTGGGGCTAATATAGATTTTAGTAGTGTGCCTACTGCACCATCATATATACCAAGTGTACTTACATTAGGTGCTACTCCTACGATATCTAACTTAACAATTTCAGCAGTAGGTCCTGTTTCCCCAGGTTCTCCTAGTTTTACATCTCCTGATATTTCAAGTATTTTTAGTCCTACTACAAGTCCACCTTCATATACGTCACCAGTCTTGTCTTTAGGAAGTGCTCCTTCTATATCAGATTTAACTATAAGTGCAGTATCACCAATTGCACCAGCATTAACTGACACCACTATTACAGAGAGTGGTATAACTAATCCTTCATTTACTCCTCCTGTTATGTCTGCCCCTGATTTTGGAAGTGGCACAGGTACTGAGGGATGGATAACAACCGAAGAAGATGCTGAGATGCTAGCAGCTAGGGTTCAAGAAATACAAGCAAAGATTGGAGAGTATAGTGCTAAGATGGCAGAAGCACAGGCAACCTTTAATAAAGATAATGCTATTTTTCAGAAAGATATCCAAATTGCTATACAGAATGCTCAACTTGAATCTGCTGAAGATGGAACAAAGCTGCAGAAGTTTGCAAGTGAGGTACAAAAATATCAAGCTGAAGTTAGTAAAGAGGTACAAGAGTATCAGCAAAACCTTGCTGGTGATATACAAGTATGGCAAGCAGAGAGAACAACAGATTTACAGAAATATGGTAGTGACATACAAAATAATTTAAATAGTTTTAATAAAGAGAATGTTGAGTATCAAGCTCAATTACAGCAAGCTACTCAAGAAGTAGGCTTAGTACTACAGAAGGAGAATCAGGAATATGCTGTTACTCTTCAGAAGTATAGTGCTGAGGTACAGAATTACCAGGCTGATGTTGCAAAAGAAGTACAGGAATATCAACAGAATTTAGCTGGAGACATTCAGGTATGGCAGGCTGAAAGAACAACAGACTTGCAAAAGTATGGATCTGATATACAAAATGAAACAGCAAGAGTTGGAAATGATATGGGGAAATTTCAACAAGAGATTGCAAAGGCAACTCAGAAATTTCAAGCTGAAACTGGATATGACTTAGGTAAGTATACTGCTGAAGTTCAAGCATCTACTGCCAAGTTCACTAATGATTTACAAAAGAATAATACTACTTTCCAAAGTGATTTGGCAAAGTTTAGTACAGATTTAAAAGAGACCCAGCAGGAAAATCAAGAGAAGTTAGCAATATACAATGCTGATGTTCAGAAGTATAATGCTGAGTTAGCTGGGAAAGCACAAGAATTTACAACAAGTTTACAGAAGGATCAGGCAGACTATCAATGGGCAGCACAACAATATGCATCATTGAAAGCTCAATACGATGGAGCGTTTGCTATGATGGCACCTCCTGCTCCTCAACAACCGCAGCAAAGGGCTGCAAGGAGATAAAAAATGGCAAATGAAATAAGAATTCATACATCCGTAGAGATTGTTCAAGAGAATGATGTGACTGTTCAAGGAATAGCATATACACATAGAGCTTTAGATGGAAATGCAGATTCACGTTCATGGGGGGGTAATTATACTGTTTCAACAGAACCAGCAGATGATAAAATTTGTTATTGGAAAAATGTAGTGATAGATAGTGCTGGTATAGATTATTTAAATGATAGTGCTTGGACCGAAGCTTCTGATGTTACAGATGGAGCTATTCCTACAACGGCACATGTAGTTGCAGTTGAGTATGTGAAAACACTTGGAACAGTAGCTACTGTTGCAGTCACTTTAGCTACAGAAATTATAGCCTTGCTAACATTAGGAGAATCTATTGTAATTCCTTGGCATGCTGGCGAAGCCACATCTTCAATTGGGCTTACTGCATCAGCTTATAGTGATGGTGTGCATGAAGCAACTGTTAATGTAATGTTAGCTGGAGTATAATGAAAGTACAGGAAATAATGGAAAGAGCTGGTGTTAGTGATACTGGTAGAGCCATAGCATATATCAAAGATGCATTGGAAGAACTGAACACCATCTCTGAGACTCATGTTACTACAACAAGACTTAACATAACCAAGGATCAAAGATTCTATGAGTTTCCTAATGATATGATAAAGGTACTTGATATTAGGTGTAAGAACCAGTTAAATGCAGATGATGAGTATAGGTCAATACCAAGAATGATGGGTGAACCAATTAGAAAGGACGCAGATGGCGACTAGTAAAGAATATGCTTATTATCTAAAAGGTAATAAAGTAGCTATTGTCCAAAAGGATTATACATCTTCTGGTGGACAAACCTTATCTCAACCAGGATTAAATGATCTTGGTAATATAGGTGCTTTATACTGGAAGAGTCCTAAAGAGAGTATTACAGATGGATTAGAGTTACAATATGTATATAGTCCTCAGTATATGCTTCCTGCAAATAGTACAATAAATACAAATAAATTCTTTATTAATGGGTGGACGGTTATAGATGGTTATTTAACTTTTTTAAGAAGTGGAACATCAGATGCAACTATGAATTGGACATCATCTCCAGAAAGCGCAGTAACATCAGGAAGTTCAGGAGATACTGGGGGACAATCATTAGATTATATAGTAGTTAGAGGAAGCGAAAGATGGAATGGGTTACATAGAGTTCAAACAGCTGGAGCAGGAGGTACATTAAAAACATATACAAAAGTAAACGAAGTACTTCCTTATTGGGAAGATACAACATTTAATTTTGCTATTACTGAAAGCATAGATCATGATAGTTTGTTCATAGGAGAGCATTTTTCTGCTGGTGATTATGTATTTGTTAATGGATCTGGAACTGCTTCTAATAATGGATTTTTCTCTGTAGAAAGTGTTACTAGATCAGTTGTTGCTACTGCGAGTGAAATTATAATAGGTGACAGATATTTTGTAATGATGGATAATTTATATGGTTCTTATCCTGATTTTACACTTAGTGATGAAGCATATGCTACCAATGCATCGCTTACAGCCGAATCAGATCAAAGCGATATTAGCTTATATAAAGCTTATAGGGATTTCTGTTATATATTAACAGATGTAAACGTACTCAATAATGAAGACGATGAATTGGATATTACTAGATATCAGGCAAATGCAGTTACATATTATGTTAAAGCTAAGTATGCAGAAGATGCAGGCAATATAGAGATGAAAGAATATTTCATGAGAGAATTTAGGAGAATGGTGGAGAAGCATGAATCAAGTAAGATTATAGGTCCAAGGATATTACAGGGATATAGTCACTTTAGATAATTAACCAAGATGCCCATGAGACAGCCAAGCTCGGCAAGGCATAAAGGAGAAACAATATGGCAATAAGTAAATATTCAGTAGTGGAATCTGGTAACCTTGGATTAGGTCAGTCAGGTTCTATTTTTTTAGATGCTAGTGGAGCAGCTAGTCCTCCCACAGGATTAGTCTTTGTATCAATCACATTCCTTGATGATACTATATTTGATGCAAGTGGAGGTTTAGTAGCACAAGATGCTAATCAATATGCAAATACAGAAGCTGCAGCTCATAATGAATCTGATGGTTCTGAAACTACTACACAAGGTAGTGGAGGTTTACAGATAGACGGTAGTAATACATTCCCAGCTGGAGTAACTATATTTGGCAGGTGGACTGAAATAGATATTACTTCTGGTCTATTAATAGCATATATAGGATAATCTAATGCTAAGTACTAGGCTTTCTTTAGAAAACCAGAAGGTTGTTCGTAGTTTTGTAGATGATGGTTTAAAGCTATATTTGCCTATGAATGGGCCTAATATAAACACAGGTCTTAGATTATTAGGTGCAGGTTCTATGGAGTTTGATGGTACTAATGATTATGTACTTTGTGGTGATGATACATCACTAGATATTACTGATGATATTACTATGATGGCTTGGGTAAAACCTGCAACAGCAGGGCAGACTTCACATATAGCAGGTAGAGATAAGAGTGGACAGCAAAGCTATTCATTAAATATAAATGGTAGTAATAAATATGAATTTGTTTTTTATGTTAGTGGTGGTGCTCATAAAGTTACTAGTTCCACTGCTGATACAGCTAATGTATGGGTACACTTAGCCTGTACAAGACATAAATCATCAGGCAAGAATATAATATATGTTAATGGTGTTGCTGAGGATACAGATACAGATTCAACAGCTGCTATTGATAATGATGATGTCCAGTTTTCAATAGGTGCGACAGGTGATTTTGGAAGTGATTTTAGAGGAACCATAAAAAATGTAGCCATCTGGAATCGTGCTATAACTGCTACCGAAGTACAGAATGTAATGTATAAATCTTATGAAGAAGTTTCAGGTAGACTATTATCTGGAATGGTTAGTTGGTGGAAACTTGAAGAATCTGTAGTTGCTCTTGCTACAAAAGCAGCTGATTCACATGGTTCTAATACAGGAACGATAACAGGAGCTACTGTTGCTGCATCAGGTAGTGGAAGTAAGTATGGGGGAGTAGTTCCAACATTGCCAAGGATGGTAGATAATTCTCCTAAAGTACAAGCAGATGCGATTGGTTCTGGGAGTGCTTATTTTGATAATACCTATACAGACTATATAACAGGTGATGATACTGGTTTTCCTGCCACAAGTTCTGCAAGGACAGTTACTTTTTGGATGAATGCAGATTCAGTTACTACTTATGGGATGATGTTTGCCTATGGTACTAATTCGTCAAGTAATGCTTTTGTTATATCTTGGGATGATAGCAATGCTAACATAACGGTAGGTAAATATGGAGGCAATGCTGATAGTGCAAGTTCAACTACTATATCCTTAAATACATGGCATCATATTGCAGTTACGCATGATGGTTCAAGTACAATTACATATTATTTAAATGGAGTTGCTGATGGTACTGCAACTTTAGCCAGTTTAAATACTACTCTTGATGCGTTTTTAATAGGTGACCATCTTAGTGGTTGGGGAGGGGCAAATTCTTTTGACGGCAACATCTGTCAAGTAGGTATATGGGATGCAGTTCTTGACCAAGCACAAATCCAGAGTATAATGGAAAAGACATATGAAGAATTGACTGCATCAGAGAAAACAAACTTAGTCTCATATTGGGCTTTGGATGAAACTACCTATGCAGAGGATTTAACAGGAGGACTTGGAACAATGGAGGCTGGTTCTGGATGGGTGGTATTTGGTTCTCCAGTAAATCTTGCTTATAGTACAAGTAAATTTTATGAGGGTTCACAAAGTCTTCATGTTACAGATTGTGCTGATGATAAAGGGGCTCAGTTGTCATCTCAATTTTCTATTGTTACTGGAGAAAAGATTTATGTAGATGCTTGGGTTTATGTTGTTGATGGTACAAAAGTACAAGTGGGAATGAATGGAACAACTGAAAGTTTATTTGTAGAAAAAACTGTAACTGCTAATACTTGGACAAATATTACACAGACATTTAATGCAAGTTCTTCCACAAGCACTTATGTATTATTTTCTGCTGAAGATGGTTATGATGAATTTTATGTAGATAGCGTAACTGCTAAAAAGGTAGCAGTTGCAGATTCTACAGATAATAATAATTATGGGATATTAACATAATGGCTACTACAATATCAGCAGGAACTAATCCTTACAAACTCGGCTCTCCTCCAGATTTTGGTACTCTGTATAGTGGCAGGGCATTAGAGTTTGATGGTGCTACAGATTATATATTAATTGATAGTGATAATCCTGCAGGAATGGGTAGCAATCCATATTCAATATCGGCTTGGGTAAAATTTAATGATGTTACTACTCATGACACATCTTTTGCTTATTTTAGTGCTCAGAATCAAGGAAACAGTCAACCAAGATTTGGTATATGGTTATCTACTCTTAGTAGTGTAAATAGAATAAATATAGTAATGGAAAATAGTGGTGATGATTATAGTAATGCTTTCATTTTATCAACAGATACTAACTGGCATTATTATGTTTTTGTGGAAGAATCAGATACTAGTAGAAAATTTTATAAGGATGGTCTATTAGTAAATACAGATACAACCGATTATAGTTTATCAACTAGTTATAATGATTTTTCTATAGGGGCAACATATTCTACATCTGCTGGTTATCATTTAGATGGTGGAGTATCAAACATTCAAGTCTGGGACAAGGCTTGGTCTTTATCAGATGTACAATATGCTTATACACATCCAGAGAGATTAATCACACACAATAGTGCAGTAACATCTGGTACTACCATATCCAATCTCAAGGCTTGGTATCCTTGTACAGAAGGTAATCCTCGTTCACCTCAGACTACAGTATATGATGGTTCTCCTAAAGAGTTGGGGAGTGATATAGTTGTAGATGGTGATTTCCCAAGCACTGATAATTGGACAGATTTTGATGCTGGAGGTTGGTCATTAGTTGATGGAGTAGCAACTCATGCATCATCAGGTGGTACGGCAGATATTAAACAAGAAGCTGCTCTAGGTGCAATCAATTCAGGAGATGTATTTAAAATTACAGCAGATATTACCAAGACAAGTGTTGGAGGATATTGGAATGTATTTATTGGTGGAACTGATGCTACAGGTTATATAGATGACACAGGAAGTGTTGTAAAGTATCTTACAATTAATGCAGGAAGTCCAAGCCGATATATTCTGTTTTATGGAGATGGGGATTGGGACGGCACAGTAGATAATCTTGTAATTAAGAAAGTCCAAATGGGCAATCATGGTACTACTACTTTTTATGGGGATGAGTTGCTAACTAACGATGATACGAATTGGGATAGCACAGGTGCATTTACAGGTTGGACATATTATGATGATGGTACTAATGGTGGTGCAGGAACTTTAAAACAAGATGGGCTATCTTTAATTGGAGGGCGTACCTATTCATTGACTTTTGTTCTTGCAGCAGGGAATAATATGGGAATTGAAATTAAAAGTTATGATGACAGTGAAACGTTTGTTGCTGAAGCAACTTATGCTAATTCATCAAGTCATACAGTTACATTTACTCCATCAGGAGATGAAAGTGGAATAATGCTAAATGTAGATGATTCTGTTGATGGTGCTTGTAATTTAACAACAGCATCATTCTCTCTCAAAGAGGTAGGTGTAGCCACAGGTTGGACAACTGCAGATGCAGAACCTTTAATTCCACAGACTGCTTTGATGGGTATGAGTAAGCCTATGGTGTTTGATGATGTGGATGATTATGTTGACCTCGGAGATGTGGCTATTGGAGGTCAGTCTTCTATTACTGTTTCTGCTTGGATAATAAGAACTGGATATTCAGATTCTTCAGCAGTAAGAAATGGATGTATTAACAAAGATAATGATTTAGAATGTTGGGTTAGGGTAAATAGTGAAGACGTATTAGGGATGGGTATAAATAATACTCATTATTCCTCTGATTATGAATTACCTGCAGATGGATGGCATCATGTAGTATGGACTTGGGTAGGAGGAAGTCCAAGTACTATTAAATGGTATGTAGATGGGGCTTTGGTTGATACAGAAAGTGGGCCAAGTGCAGCTACAATTAGTAATACTGCAAGTGCTTTGTATCTTGGTAGTAGGGGTGGAAGTTACAGGCTGAAAGGAAATATGAATGAAGTATCAATATGGCATAATAAAGCATTTACTCTTGCAGAAGTTCAAGAACTATTTAATGATGGAGTTGCTTTAGATGCTACTACACATTCAGCATCAAGTGATTTAGTTGGATATTGGAGAAATGATGGGGCATCAAGTTGGTCTGATAGAAGTACTAATTCAAATGATGGTACAGTTGCTGGTTCTCCAGAAACAATCCTCCTCCCAGAAGGCACTACCTCTGGCAAAGACATATTAGGCTTTCCACTTACACATACGAATAATGGGTGGTTGAATCTTAGTGGGAGTGAGTATATACCTTTACCAATATCATCTGTTTTAGATTTTGTCCATACTTTTTCTGTTGAGGCTTGGGTTAAAAATGATTCTGCATCTACAAGTGGGAGAGAGCATATAGTAGCTAAGTATAAAGGTGATTCTGGAGAAAGAATATGGAGATTATATATTTTAGGGGACAATATTTACTTTGCTTGTAGTGAGGATGGGTCAACTGGTGGAACAGAATTTGAAGAAATAAGTGGAAGTATTACTCCTAATCAGTGGAATCATGTAGTTTGTACTTTTAATAATGGAGTAATGACAATCTATAAGAATGGGGCATCGTTAGTAACAGAAGACGAAAGCAGTGATTTTACTTCTGTCCATGTAAATACCTCACGAGTAATAGAGATTGGAAGTCAAGATACTTCAAACTTTTGGAATGGTAGTATTGATGAAGTTAGAGTATACAACCGAGCATTATCAGTACCAGAAATCACAAAGAATTATAAACATGGTAAAGGAAAACATCCAAATTAGGAGTTAAAATGGCACATTACGAATTATATATTTGTTTAAAGAAAGTTACTTACGAGTCACAGATACCAACTGTACTGCAATCTAAGTTAGGATGGAATGAGTACGAATACGATGATGATGGAGAGATTACTTCTACTACGGCTTATCGTCCTACTTGGAGAGAAAGTGCCTTCAGAGGCAAATTAGGAGCACCCAGAGTGAGTCTGGATGGTAACCTCATTATTGTAAAGGGTGAATTTAGTATGTTAGAAGGTGAACTGACAGCAATGATAGCATTAGGCAATGGATTAGCCTATCCTAATAATTCAATATTAACTAAGACAGAGGCACAGACTTTAGCAAATGGCAGTCTGTTTACAGCGAGTGAATAATGATAGAAGTGTTTGCAGAGTATGGAACAATAGGAGTAATGGTAGTATTGTTTGCTGGTCAGATTATGTTCCTACAGAAAACTTTAATGTCCAAGCTAAAGGAAGTTGAAGACATTACTATTCAACTAATAAATCGTTGGAATAAGTCAGATGAAAAAGCAGAAAGAAGGCATGAAAGGTCTGTGATTGAAATGAATCAAATAACAGATGACCTTAATTTTCTTAAAGGTAGAATCAATGGAGGTACTCGTGGATAGTTTAAAAGTAACAGGTATGAGTTTTGCAAGTATGGGGGCACTGTTTTATGATGTACTGCCTTGGTTACTTGGTATTACAGTAGGGATGCTGCAGATTATATATCTATTGTATAAAATTAAGAAGGCGAGTCGTGGATAGTTTTAAGGAAGATATTAAGGATATTATAGACTGGACATTAAAGCAGCTAGGTATGTATAGTGAAGATGCTGCTGCAATGATATATGCTACTGGCATGGCTGAATCTAAATACAGGTACCTATCTCAAATGGGTGACGGTCCAGCTATAGGATTCTTTCAGTTAGAACCTGCTACAATGAGAGATATAATGGATAACTATGTAGCTTATAGAAAATCCATCCTAGAATCACTTAAAAACCTAGGTTATGCTGAAGATGATAGTGAGTATAGGGTCAAGTCTAATATCGCCTTACAGGTAGCATTTTGCAGGTTAAAGTATAAGCGTGATCCATTTCCTCTCCCTAAGTTGGATAATAAAGAAGATCAGGCTGATTATTGGAAGAGAGTTTACAATACAGAGTTAGGTAAAGGTACTGTAGAGCATTTTTTAGAAGCAAATGAGGAGAATACATGATATGCCCAAGATGTGGTTCAGAATCAACAAAGAAAGATGGTACTGTACAAAGACAAAAGGGATTAGTTCAACAATGCAGGTGTAATTCATGCAGAAGACATTTTTCTTATCAAATAAATTCAAATGTTACAGAAGATTCTTTAATGGAGATAGAGCCAGGTTATATTCTAACTGTATCTTCGGATACAGAGTTGAGAATTCATGGTGCAACAGATATACATCATGGAGCTAATGAGCATCATGAAGAAAAGTTTAATGAATTTATTGAGGAAGTTGATGCAGATCCAAATGCAAGATGGTTTTTAAATGGTGACAATATTGAACTTATTCCACCAAACTATTACATCAGTCAAAGGGGCCAGGAGATGGAGCCTGATGATCAGCATCTATCATTTGCTAGAAGAGTCGAAAAAATCGCTGATAAGCTGTTGTTTGTTAGGGGTGGTAATCACGACTATATCAGGTCTGTTAATTTACTCGGTTTTGATGTTAGCAAGTTACTTGCTGACAGACTTGGTGTTCCATATTTTAGATTACCTGGGTATACGAGAGTTAAGATAAATGATACTGAATGGTACTTGGTTACAGGGCATGGCAAGAGTGGAGCAAAGAATGGCGACTTGGAGTTGGACAAGATGGCCGCTGTTTTCTCTGAGGGTGATGTATTTTTCCTTGGTCATAATCATCAGTTATATGCTAAACCTGTTGATTCGCTTAGGATTATGGATGATAAGGAAAAGCTCCACAGGAGATGGTACTGTAGAGGAGGTAGCTTTTTGAACTATGCAGATTATGCAAGATATTCATTCTTTCCTATGATAAGGACTGGGTGGGTGACAATGGAATTTAACGAAAAGGAGATAAACTCATGGACCAACTAATAATGGCAGGTTTCTTTTCAGACTACTTTAGCTGGACTAATCTATTCTATTTGATAGGTCTTATACTGGCTGGTATAGCTACTCTGATGGCTAGCAGATATAAGGCAATGATGAAAGAAATAGGTGACGTAGCTAGGACTTTAGAAGAAGCTTATGCTGATGGCAAGCTGAGTGCTAAAGAGAAGAAAAAGATCATGAAAGAAGTACTAGACGTACTTAAAAGTGTAATTAATTTAAAATGGAAAATATTCTAAGGAGGTAAAAAATGGCAGTAACAGCAGCAGCAGCTTTCGCTAGTAGCACAACTGCTGGGTATACAGTAAGGACTACGCCAACAACTTCAGTTTTAGCAGGAGCTACAGATAGTTTTGCTTCACCTGCAATAGATACAAGTGTAAATAGCATCGAAAATAAAAAAATAGTATGTGGTATTGATATAAAAGTTAACTTTACAGACAATGCTGCACATTTTGATTATCAATTATCACATAATGGTACAGACTGGACAGCAGATGTTCAGATATCAAGTGATGGGGCACCTGCAATGACTGCAGCTGGTGGACCTTATTTGCATATATTAGATTTATCAGATGTGTATGCTCCATATGTTAGGTTTGTATGGAATACTAATGGTGCTACTTTAGGAACAAGTGGTACAATGCAATTTTTCTTTGCTTATAAGTAATGAAGATATATATCAAGTATAAGTGGATATCTACTACATCTATACCTAATGTAAGAGTAGTCTATACATATGCCTAAACAGTCATCAAATATTACTGATTTCTCCAAAGGCATGAATTATAATGCTGATGATACTGATCTTTTCCAATTACGGAGTGTAGCATTAGCACATAATGTTAATTTTGATCTTCTTGGGAAGATTACTGCTTTTGACCCAGTAGATAATACACTTACATTTGACGATGGCGAGAGTAATGTAAGTGGAAATATATCTGGAGATTATGATGATCTTGATACAGTTTTAGGAACAAGTACAGCTTTAGATATTTCAAGTGTAGGTAATACTGGAAGTGATACTGAAGGTATACAATGGGAAGCTGGAGTCTATGAATTTTATGTAACTAATATAAAAGATTTAGGAAATGGTATATTAGAGGAAGGGCCTCCACAGCATATACATTCTGAAACATGGGCTGATACAGATACATATAAGGGTAGGTTTACTATAAATAGTGCTTCTGTTGCGTGGACAATTGATCCTTCATGGTTAGTAACTGGAAATACAGTTGGAAGACTATATTACCAAAAAGAAAGCACTTCACATACAACAGCTGTTGGATTATTACATTTATGTGATATACTATATATAACTGGAGGAACATATGATTATAGGTTAAGATCTATAGGAGATATATCTACACCATCTGATGTAGCTATAATTGATATTGAAGAACCTCCTACTTCTGCTTCATTTGAGATGAATGTTGGTTATCCAAGTGATGTAGGAATATTAGATGTTTCAGCGAGTGGTGGAATATTTTCAGATGTAGAAGCTAAAGTTAAATTAGGTATGGTTACCTATGTAGCTAAAAGTGGATATATATACCGATCTGTACCTGGACAGCCAGATATATTCCCTACTGATAACTGGATAGATATGACTGCATATGGGGCATCTACTCCATGTAAGGCTATGTATGGGATAGGTAATTTATTATGTTATTTTACTTCAGAATCATTAATTCTATTTGATGTCACTAATGATACTATAGTTAAAACTTTAAAAGGAAATGGCATAACTGATACAATACACTCTCTTAAAATTAAAGAAGGAGTGGTTTTTAGGCCACCAAGTACATCTTTAGAGAATGCAGATTTTTTATTTTTTGATGGTAATCAAATAGTAAATCTTACAAAGAACCGTCATCATAGCGACTCTATATCTACGCTTTACTATACGCACTTCGGTTTTCCAGAAGTAGGAAGATGGCCTATACAATACCAATCAGGGCTAGATTGGTTTAGATGGGTTCATGACTATGTTTATATAGAGGGTACTAATCCACATACTCATATTGATTTTCACTATTATAGTTTTAAGACTGATACTGTATTTAAGAGTCAGCAAACATCAGATGATGATGGATCTACATGGTATGATAGGTATCCTTATATATCACTTGGAGCTTGGCATGCTGGCGATCCTACTAGATACAAAAAAGTTTATAAAATATTAATATATGGAAAAGACATTACTACAATGACAGTAGAGGTTCGTAAAGAAGACCGATCTGCCGATGAGCTACATACTATGACATCATCTTATACTACTGAAGCAACAAGAGGGGCAGTTACATGGACATTGATACCAGATAGCTCATTAAGAGTTAGAAAGTTATATCTAAAATTTAATGGTTTAAGTAGTACAGCTGGAGAAGGAGAGCTTTGGCATATTGGGATAGTTTACAGAATGCTAAACAAATTTTAACAGTGACCACGAAATGGTTAGAGTATATGATAATAAAAATAGTATTTTAGTAGTATGAGAGAAGCATTAAAGACTAGTATTTCTAAATATCCTCAAAATACTGATTCTTCTTTAAGTATTGAAAATGTAGCAGGAAAAGGATTACAGTTTGTAGTTAGATATGCTAGTAAAAAGCATTATCTTCCATTAAGTTCAGTTCCAATGAATGCAGATACGCATGCTAATCACCCTAATCATCAGAAGATAAGTGTTAATAGTAGCGGAGATGTTGGAATAGGAGTTGTCGCAAATGTATTATATAAATTATATGCAAAAGATTCATATAATGGTTATATGGTGAGACTATATAATGATAATAATTCAACTCAGTCAGGATGCTTGATGCTGCAAGGATGTAATGATAATGCTACTGGTACTAATTATATTGTTGGCATCTATGATGGTGATGGAGGCTTGCAAGGCTCAATCACTTTTACAGGTGGGACTGTAACCTATGGTACTTTTACTGCTAATCATGACGTAGAATTACCAACATCAGATAATGAAAATGGATATAATTATGGTACATTAGTAGAACAAACAGAGATTTTTTATAAACAAAAAAATGGGATAAATACTGAACGAGGTATATTATATAAAGCTAGAAAATCATCTTCATCATACTCAAAATCTGTTCTTGGTGCTTATGCAGGAAAGTATGATGATAAGGATAATTTACATCAGGTATATGTACTTGGAGATGGGCATGTGTTATGTAATGGAGAGAATGGTAACATATCTGTCGGAGATGGTATTTGTACCTCAGCTACAGACGGGATTGGTATGAAAGCTGATAGGTTATCAATGATAGCTGGAATTTCTCAAGAAGATACTATATTTAGTGGGGCAGAAACAAAGTTAGTCCCTGTTCAATATGGGACACAACAGTTTACACCTTGGGTTTAGATATGAATAAAGGAGTTTAGTATGGGATACGGTGAAGGAAGGTCACAGCTATATGCTGATATAGAAAAAGAGAGAGCTCAAGAAGAATCTTTATTTAGAAGACAGAAAGCTGCTGCTGAGGCAGGCTTTGAAGATGAAGCTGAAAGTGAAGGAATATTAAGTTTAATTGGGAGTGGTATTGGAGCTGCTATAGGATTTTTCTCAGGAGGAGGAGTACCAGGTGCTGTTGAGGGATGGCAGTATGGTAGTGAAGGAGGAAAGTGGTTGCATAATTGGTTTTCAAATTTTGATCCAGAAGATTTCTATGTTAGTACTGATGTAGGTAAGTTTGATGTTATGCAGAAATGGGACCTTGAAGAGTTCAATAAAGCTCTTTCTTCTGCACATAAAGCTGAATTTTGGCAAGATGTAACTGACACAGGAGCAAATCTGCTTAGTATGTATTATAGGGGTCAAAAAAAGGAAACAGCAGGTGGAGGAACTGGGAGTATGCGATCCTTTGATATAGATTTTGATCCTTGGGATAATATTCCTGAGACTGCTGATCCTGGAGGTATTTTAAGCTAATGCCAGACTGTACCATACTAGGAGAAGGTTGGGTTTTAGATGAAACTACACAAAGTTGTGTTTACACAGCTCCTACAATGGAATCTACTGTATTTGATCCAGGAGAAGCTCTTGTAGGTAGTACATGGGAAACAGGCTATGAAAGATTCTTTGATCCTTATGAATTTACTAAAGAGACTATGCTTACTGAAGGTGTTGCAATGGACATCAGTCAGTTACAAGAGGCATGGGATTTAACGTCAAAACAATATAGTGGAGAATATCAAGCACAAATTGGTAATATATTTGGTAAGGCTAGTTCTAATGTAATGGATCTTTTGTCTTCATGGGGTGGTGGTGGTCAAACTATGACAGGAAGAAAAAAAAGACAGAGAGATTTATATGGGAGAGAAGTTACGAGAGGTGCAGAAAAATTTAGACTTGAGTTAGGACAAAAACGAGAAGCTGGTATCTTAACATTAGCCGAAGAATCTACTGATCTATATCAAGCATTAGAAACTGGTATATTTGATACTAGAGAAGATTGGGAAAAGGAGCAACGCTCTACATTAAATGCTTTGCTTACTAGTGGTATATTCCCAGAACCTGAAACAGGAGGAGGATGGGTAGAGGGAGACTGTGTAACTAATTGTGCTGATGATTGTCAAAAAACAGTACCGTGTCAACCAGGACAGGCTCCAGGGGGTATTTATTTTACTACCGATAATTGTTGTGAGGGGTCTGGCGATGATGACGACACTGTAATAGATTTTACGAACTGTCCTGATTGTAGTTGTACAACGAATCTAGCAGGAGAACAATCTTGTATTGATAATTGTACTGGGATGGAGATTGCTGGGTCGAATTGTTAAGTATAATGGCTTGTAATAATTGTCAAAGCAAAGGATTAGGAGATACAATATCACATGTTATCAAGAAGGTATCTGGTGGCAGGATAAAAGAGTGTGGTGGATGTTCTAAAAGGCGTGATTGGTTAAATGATAAATTTAGGTATAAAGCTTTGGAAGCAATTGATAAAATACAAAATAGGGATGCAAGATAATGGCACTATGGAAAGTAAGACAACCAAGATTAGATTACGGTCCTGAAGATACGATGAGGGAGTTGTCTGCTCTTATTATTAGTCTTGCAAGGGAATCAGCCGAAAATACAAGGCAAGACAAAAGAGATCAATTAAATTTAATTTCAAGAGAATTAGATAAGACAGAAGCTGAGCGTAACTTTTTTATAGGGGAGGTTACAAAGACACAAAATGCTATTAATGCTATAACTGAAGAAACTACATCACTTAATGATATTTATGCTACAGGAAAAGTTCCTGGTATTACAGCAGAAATTACAGATGAACCAATAAAATATTATAAACAGAAAATTGCACAGGCTAAATCACAGATAGATATATTAAAACCTTTTTATGGAGAAGCTGTTGCTGAGTTAGGGAATATAAACAGATCTTTAAACTTTTTACAAAAAGGTGTAGGTGTATCTCCTGGAGAAGATAAAATATACGGTACAGAAGATTTCTTACCTGCAAGGTATGCTCCTGATAGAGATTTGTCTGAAGCAGAGCAAGCAGTATTTGATAGGTATCCTGTTAGTCAATCTTTATTAGATCAACTTAGTGCATCACAAGTTACTGCTGAAAAAGGAAGATTAGATATTGCAGGTGGTTATGGAGAGAAAAAAAAATTAGAACTAATAGAACTTGAAGACAAATATGAAAATGTTAAGGAATATAAAGCATCTGTTAGTCGTTATAATGAGTATGCTTCTGAGGTGCGAAATTCAAATATGTATTTCTTTAATATAAATAATAAACAAGTAGAGCATGATACTGAATTAGATGCTGATAAAAGAGAAATATTAGGCGAAGAGTTGGATGTTATGTACCTTCGTGAAGGTGCTGGATTTGAACCTGACGTTGCAGAAATTGAGCTTGGTATTAATTATAATTCTCCTAGAGAAAAGTTAGAGAAAATATCTGAAGAGGTAGATAAATTATTAAGTTCTGGTAGACAGTTATCTCAAGAAGAACTTCAAAAAGTAGAAGCTTGGAAGTCTCTTAGAGAACGTGGTGTAAAATTAAGAAATGAAAATTTACAGAAGTATGATAGCAGAAATGTAAAGTCAGGAGTAGTAACTGTTCAACCTTACTTAGAAAGAGATAGAATGCTTGCAGAGGCTTATTATAAATATAGAGAGATGACAGGCTATGAAGGGTCAGATATAGACAGAAAATCTTATCATGTATATATAGAGAATGCACTTGGTATTGATTTTGATAATAGAGCTACTGTAAGAAATAGATTAAAAAGATATTTTATGGAAGATTTACCTCAACAGTATACTGGAGGTATCCCTTATAGCAAATTAGGTAAATCAGATAAAGAATTTTTTATGAAAAAAGCTGCTGAGATTAAGGAAACTTTGGGCTTTGATATGGGGACAGGAAAATTTGGACGATATATAATAAACAATCAAGGAGTAAAGGAGTGGATAGTAGATGAGTAATGGAAATATTTTAGAAGGTTTTGGTGATGATTTTACTGTATATCAAGATACAGTAAGTACTAGATTAGATACTTCTTTAAATAAGTTAGGAGGAGGTACACCAGTAGATACTCCTGTTGATACATCATCTGCAGAAAATAACTGGGTTGAAGATTATATCAGAGGTCAGATAGATAGAAAAATACCTCTTGTAGGAAAGGATAGTATTGCAGATTATTTACTTAAATTACCTGATTATGCAGATCTAGCTGCTTATAAAATATATAGTAATATTGACAAAGAAAAACTTATTGCATTTGATAAACTTATGACTAAATCTGTATCATATGGAGTAGGTTCTTCTGTAGATATTCCACTTGCACTTCTTTCCTTGTTAGGGATTGAAACATCTGAAAAAGCATTTCCAGTCTCAAGATATATTTCTAAGAAATTAGATGTAGAACAGTATCTCCCAGAAGAAAATGTTGGATCAGGTGGGGGTGCAGGTTAATTAAGATAATTTCTATATAAAGGGGATATCTATGAATGGTAATAGTTTGGACAGGTATTCCATACTACAGCAGTATAAAGATAGGCATCTAAATAAAGACCCTGTTGTAACCAATGCACAAGATGCCAATATGGCTCATGATTTCTTTGGTAATCTTGTTTGGGGAGGACTTTCTTCAGCTTCTTGGGGAGCATTAGATATATTTGCAGCAAGTGACCCTGGTAAAGTAGTTAGAGGGATAGCTGCAGGAGGTGCATACAGACCTTGGGAGGAGCAAACACCTTCTGGTAAAGCAGGATACATTATTGGTCAAGGTATTGGTATGCTTCCCACATTTGGTTTTACTGGTAAGATTCTTTCAAGTGCAGCAAGAGCTATAGGATTAGGAAAGTCTGGAAGTGCAGTAGGAAGAGCAATGTCAAAGAGAGCTGGTAATGCAGCTTTAGAGAAGTTTGGATCACAAAAAGCAAACCAGTCATTAGCTAAATATGGTGAAGCTATTATGCGTGGAGAAACTGCAGACGTAGCAATGGAAGGGCTTGAACGTGGAACTATAGGTATAATGGATGAAGCATTTGAGTTAGTAACTGATCCTAGGTATAAAAAGTTATGGAAAGGTAATCAGACATCATATGCTAATGCAGTTGATGAGCTTAGTGGGAAAATTATAGGACATATGGGTGATATAGGTCAAGAAACATCAGTTGATCTTGCTAGTCATTTATTGTCTTCTGCGTTAAAATATTCTAATAAAAACTTTCACAATGTTATGGAGGGTGTAGCTGGTGCATTAGGTACAAAGGTACCTGCATTAGCTGGTAAGGGAGGACAGGTTCTAGCTGCATATTCAAGTGACTTTGCATTAGGACTTACTCATCAACTTGCTAAAAGTGGTATTGAAAATGCTGTATATGGACTTACATCGCAAGTAGGGTTAGATTATGATGATAAGGAGTTACAGCAATTTAAAAGTCTTAATTCTGGCTTTCTTAGTGTATTAGGAGATGCTGGAATGTCAGGTGTGTGGATGGGATTTATTGGTCCAACAAGATTTATCAGAGGTGGAAGATCTACTAAATTATTTTCTGAGATTCGTGGTGGTTTAAATACAGTTAGAAAAGCATGGAAACCACTGGGTAAAATGACAGAGAAGCAGGCTAAAGCAACTTTAACATTAATAGATAATACTTCTGCAAATAAATTAAAAGAAGCTATACCTGAGCTTGTTGGGAAAGATATATCCTTACTTAGTAAAAAAGAAACTACAGATATACTAGATAAGGTAAGAAAAACATTCAGTAAGGAGTGGGGTAAGTATATGCTTACTGAAGCAAAAAAGGATATAGTTGGATCTGCTCCAAGAATGATTGCAGGTGCTATGGCTATGAATTTGCATTCTATACATGATTATTATAAAGAATATGGTACTATTGGAATAGATGTTCTTGGGACTGATGGAGCTGAGATAGCAGCTAATCTTATTGTAGGCATGGTAATGTCTAAAGGTGCAAGAACATTCGGAGATATGAATACCAGTAAGACTAAGCGTGGTATGTGGGAAAGGGGAGAGATAAGAGAGTATTATACTAATAACGTAAAGGAAATGAGAGCTGTTAAGCATGGATTAGAGTTATTAGGCATTAGGGGAAGAGGTGATATGTTAGATTATAAATCTCCATCTTCTTATATGATTGGTAGGCATTTAGTTAATACTGGTGAATATCGTGAAGTAGATGATATACTAAGACCATTTTTTGTAGTTCCAACAGATACTGAAGTTCCTTTAAATGCTAAACCTTTAGATAAAGCATATAGAGAGTTTAACGCAGGAAGTCTTGATAAAACACAGGAAGCAAAGTTAGAAATAGCAATACAGGTTATGTCACATTATGACAATTCTGCTACTGATATAGGTACTGCTATGAGACATGTGACACCTAAAGAAGCTGAATCAATTGTAAACAGTGTCAATAGTATCAAGGGTTTATCTGAGTCTAAAACTAATCCTACTATATGGATGAATAAGATTGAAAAAGAAGCTCTTCATAAAGCAAATTTAGAATATAAAGAACTCCAAGATAATTTTATTTTCAATTTATATCAGGCTATAGGGATTGATTTAGCTCCACTTTGGAGTAAAGAAGCTGGTGTTATGGGTATACCAAGAATAGACCTTGGAAAGATTATTGGAACAAAGAATATACCTTCAGATGAAAGAGGAAATGATTTAAGGGCCCTGATATCAGCTCATTCTATGTATTTAGAAATGGGTAAAGATAGTTTTGTTCGACAGGAAGGAAAGCGTACTGATATACCAGAAGCTTCACCTGAAGCTATTAAATTATTAAAAAAAGCATATAACGATGCAGTTACTGTTATGAGCCTAGCTGCATATGGTGAAAGTGCGAATATGCGTGATAAGAATATACTTTCAGATAAAAATATGTGGGATGTATACAAGGCATCAAGAACAGATGTTGACATTGCTAACTCTTTATATATTGGTACTCATGAATCAAACAGAGAACACCTGTTCACATCATTTTCCAAGGAACAAGTTAGAGAACTTGACGAAGCCTTTGAGACATTAAGATTAGGTGAAATGAAACCTATTAAAGAAGGTGATAAGATTAAAGATTCTGAGAGAATACAAGAACTTGTAGACTATCATGCAAAAGTTAAGAACTTCCATCATGTATTAAGAGGTGCAAAAGGCAGAGGTGATGCTGGGACAAAGGATGTTACTTTTGATACAATAGCAATAGCTAAAGAAACTATTGACAAATATTTAGGAGGTATATTTGGTAACAAGGAACTAGAAAAGGCTACTTATGAGAGGATGATGCATAAATCTCTTGAGCATATGGTAGATACATTAAATATTCAAAGCTTGAATAGAGATAATCAATTAAAGCATTCTCTAGTTGTGTTAATGAATGGTAGTGCATTGCCTGGTTTAAGTCAATTAAAAGGTATAGGTGGGCTAGCAAGAAGAGAAGGAAAATTTATAGAAATGCCTACATCAGATATTTTATTCAATATACTGGAAAAGTCTCCTTACTATAAAAATAATAAGGAAGAGATAGATGGATTAAGATCATATTATGAAGATTTTGAACTTGGGATGAAATCTTCTGATGGTCCTATAAGACTTAGAAGTGATATAAGTTCTATTGACAAATTGATTGACAGTCTGGGAGGAACAGGAAATGTAATAACTTTACTTAATTCAGCTAAATTATATTCACAAGTAGGGCATATAAAAGATTTTGTACATGGATATACAAAGCTAGAAGAGTATCATACAAAACTTACTAAAGATCAGGGTATATATTTAAAAGGTGTAGATGAAATATTTAAGTATGATAAGGATATAAATACGAATTTTATTGAACTTGTTAAAAACCTAGATACATTAAAGGCAAATCTAAAGTTTCTTCTTGATACATGGGACTATGAAGCTTTAGTAACCATGAATATAAAAGAGTTAGGTAATCTTGTAAATCAGTTAGAAAGTTTTAAAAAGAAAGATATAACTGAGTTTATATCAGAAGAAGGTACTGTAGAGAAAGCTTATAAAGATCAGTTAGCAGAGATGGTATTGCTTACACAAGAGAAACTACATAAAAGAGTAGGTACGTTTGAGAATATAAATGCATATGTGAATGAGCAAATAAATAAAAGTCCACATGATATTCCTGCAAGAGATCATGTACAGAAAATAAATACAACACCAACAAAATTTGAAGCTGATTATGGTGTTACTGTGCGAGAACAGGAAAGAATTATAGAAGATATGATGGGAGACAAGTTAGCAAATGAACTTAGAAATGATGAGATAATAACTGCTTTAGAGAGTATTGTTAATAAAGCTACACGTAAAGAAGGTCAATCACTTGATCAACTGTATTCAGATTCATGGCAAGTAGTATCTTCTAAAGTATTTTCAGAAGAAGTAGGTAGAGTAAGATTTGAGGGCACACCAGCTTCAGGGAAATTAGTAGAGTCAAGAATAAGATTACCATTACAGAGTGAAACAGATAGTAGAGGATTACTTGGATTAAGAAATTGGCTCTTTAAGAGTAATATAGGGTGGTTTGATCTTCAGAGTGATATAAAATGGAGAAAAGTTGACTCTGATTCATATCAAACTTTAACTGTTTTAGATAAAGATATTATGGGACAGATAGACTCTATACTTGAAAGAGGGGTATCTATTGAAAATCTTACAGCAAGAAACGAAACTCTACGTCAAACATTTAAGAAAGCTGTTGGAGATCAGGAAACAGTTCAACCCCAGAAGGTAGCTAGAGTTGTCATAGCTGAAGGTACTCAATTGGTAGTTGAGTTAGGAATGGCTCAAAGAGCATTGAATGATGCATTTGCTGAAGGTAGAACAGATAATTTGCACTATTTAGCTGAAGCTTTAATTGGTAAAACTGAAGCTAATAAACTATCTGAGCGATTTAGAATTGAGGATATGTCAGTTGAAGATGTTAAAGATGGCATTACAGAAGCATGGAATCTTTTAAATAAGTCTAATATATATGTTGAGGGAGATTTAACTAGAACACAACAATTAGAATATATGAAGAGAAGGAAGATAGCTGACTTTAGCAAAGGACATATGCTTACAGATAGGTATCATGACTGGATGACACAATATTATAACCTTGTTCACTTAAAGACAGGGAGTGATGCTTCCAGAATAATGGCAGAAGCGTATAGTGAGATGAGAGGTCCTGATGGAGAGATTATTCCAATGAAAGGTCTTTCAATAAATGATGGAGTAAAAGTAACAGATGCTGATGGAAATACTATTCCAGGGTCTATGTTTGTATCTTCTAGATTTAAGCAAAGACTTAAAGAATATGAAAAAGAAGGGATGCTAGCTGGAATAACTGAAACAGAGTTGATGAATGAATTAAATAAAATTGACAAAGAACTTACTGATGCTCCCACATATTTAAGTAAGAAAGCATTTCTAAGATTCTTAGGTACATTTGCACCAAGAAAAGAATTTTTACAGATAGAGAATGGAGAATTGGTAGGATTTAATGTAGGAGCAATGAAGCCTAAAGGTGCTAATGTGTCAATATCTCCAGATGGAAGTCTTCAGGTATACTATAATAAGTCTGCATTCTTCTACAATCCAACTATAGCTGAAAGAATGGAATTAGCTGGATTAGATCAGGTAACATTTAAATCAGGTAATAAGATAAATAAAGAAAGATCTGGAAGAGAAGAACTTGAAGATATGTATGTTAATCCTGTTACAGAAGTATTAAAGAATAATGTTGCAGTCAAAGCTGAAAGCACAGAAGAGATCATTTTAAATACAATAGATAGAGCAAGAGAAGGTGGAGCTTATGAAAATATGGTGCGTGAAGTTCCTTGGGAAACATATATGGTTACAATGGCATCTACTCCTCACAGAGCATCTGTTGGTGCTAATACAGGGGTACATTATTCTGACAGATCAGGTTTAAATAATTGGACTCGTACTGATGTTCATATAGATGATTTCCGAACATTATTTTCTGCAATGCATGGTGATCCATATGCTGTAACATCAATTGGTAGAAAATTATCTACTATGGAAAGACAGGATGGAGAGATGAATCCTAATAGGAGTTCTCTTGATGCTTATTTGGATGCAAATGGTGTAGTTACTAATGACTGGATGGGGGATATGATAGTTGATAATCTATTCAGCAGGATATTCAGTGGCTCGAAGATAGGTACATATGAGGTAGATGGAAGTTCCTATTCTCCAATGGAACCTTTTATTGCTGATAGGAATGTTGACTTACCTATATTATATCAATCAGGAGATGGTGGTAGGAGACAGAGGATATTTGGAGGATTTCAAATAAATAGTGAACTTGCTAATATGCCGTTTAAGCCATATGATGTGTCTACACATACTAATCTAGGAGGAGATTCTAATGCTAATGTAGGTTCTTTCTTTATAGTTAGAAATAGCTTATATAATCCTGCTATAAAGGCTATGAGTAAGTCTGATTTTATGGTAATACCAGGTAAGAAGGGTAAAGTTAGTATTATTGTAGAGGGAATGGAGTTACTACCTGATGGTAGTATGGTAGATCTTTTAACTAAAAAATCAATGATGGAATCTGATGTGGACGCAGTAACATATCGGTCTAATAGTAAGCTATATACACAGATTAAAGCACTTGCAAATGAAGTAATAGACTTTGGAAATGGTAAAACAAATGATGCAGTACTTAACTTTATGGCTGAGAAAGATAATATATGGATGGGAGCTTTAAATCTAAGACAGCCAAGAAATTCATATGATGTTATTATAAATAAAGTGCATAGGGAAAGTACAGGTATAGTTAGAAAGGGAGATTTAATACCTGATTCTAAAAGAGTAAAAGGTGAACCATATATTAAAGATGGTAAAAAAATATATGATGTATTAGTTGATATGTATGAACATCCTACACGTAGAGATAAAACTGGTGATCTTGTAGATATATGGGTAGTTGATAATTTAGAACAGGCTCGTGCTCAATTGGCAGCAATTAAAAAAGGTGTTGGCAAAGGTACAAAGTTTGCAAATAAAATTGTAAAACATAAAGATCATTATATATTAAAGCATCAAGATGGTGATAATAAGGAAATATATATAAAAGGTACTGAGCCTAAAGGAAAGGAAGTTGAAGGATGGAAGCATTATGAAGAGGGATCAGGTAATGCTACAAGACAGAATGCACTTGATGTATTAAGACAGGATGCAGATCATGATTTTGATAAGACAGCTACTTACATTACTTCAACTAGAGAGTTCTTAAAGGAAGTAGGATCTACAATAGGTCATCAGGTTAAAGTAGATGCAAATGAATATGCTTTATTAGTAGATAAAGAAGCTGACTTTGCAATTAGAAATCATGAAACATTAAAAGAGTGGTTTAGAGATGTAAATAATTCATCTAAACTAAGAGGAAGATTTGTAAAATTGCATCAAATGATGTCTTATTTATCTAATGCCATAGGCGAAGGAGGTGTGGTAGGAGAATATCTATTAAATAAGCAAGAGATTAATATAACAATGAAGGATAAGAAAAGTTATATTGATACTATAGATAATGTTGCTGGAGCAGTGAAACTGTTTTTAGATAACTACAAAACTATGCTTGATATTCCTATTGATAAGCAAGGATTTTCTAGGATTATAGATCAGACTATCAAAGATATATTATTTGGTAGGGAGTTTTTAATAGATGGCCAAGTTGATAAAAGAAAAAGTTTTGTAGGTTTATTTAGTGTACAGGCTAAAGATAAAAAAGGTTTTAGTGAAGATATTATAAAAGATGAAAGAATAAAGAATCATTTATATGATACAATCATACGACCATTAGGCAGGTATTTAACATATAACAGAGGTGAGTTTACAGAAGGAGAAACTAAAAGTAAAATAAGACTCAAGGATATATACACTGGTATGAGTGACATGAAGAATTCATATTTTACTGGGGAAAAACCATTTTTATTTAATGAAACTTTAAAACTTAATCTTGATGCAGGTAAGAAAACTATGCAAGATTTTCTTACAGAGACAAGTAGGGCTCCATTTGATATAGCTATGCGTTCTCTATATAGTATGTATGATAAGGCTTTAGAAAGGGATACAGCTCCACCACATAGACCAACGCCTGTTGAAGATCTTATTTTTAAAGGAGAAAGAAACCTATTAACAAAGCCATTTGAACTGGAAAATGTACAAAGTATTAGTAGAGATATAGCAAAACTTGTAAAGAGTGAAGGACAGATGGCAAATCTAATAGTTTTATCTGATAAGCTAGCAAGTATTACAGGTGAATATGAAAAGATTAAATCTAATCCTTATTCTACTGAGTATGAAATAAAGCAGATTGAAAATAGATTAAATTATTATACAGAGTTAAAATCAGATCTTGAGATGGTGATAGGTTCTAGAGAAAATTATTTAAGTAGTAATAATGTATTTACTTTTAGAGAATCAAAAGCTCCAGGTACAGTTCCAGCTTATGGTTCAGACTGGGTAATATGGTCTGGAGGGAGAGATAAACCAGTAATAAAACAGGTTATTAAAGAAGGTGAAACAAATAAAGATCCGATAGGCAAGAATGATGTAATTGTTATTGGTGGAAAAAAGTTTGAGATAGCTTCACCAACAAAACAAACTAAACTACGTTCTAGATGGATTGCTTTTGGAAAGCCACTTTTAAAGACAACATTAGAAAATAGTGATGTTGTTAGCATGACAGACATGGCATACAGAGGAACCATTCTTCCAGCATATTCAGAGTTTACTAGTTCTTTCAGAAAGCTTACATTTGATTATATGAATTATCAGGATGGGCAATTGCTTTCTAATCAAAGGAAGGCATTACTACATACCTTTTTTAATGATATAAGTGGTAAATATGGATTAACTGATGAATTGAAGAGGAAAGCTTTTATATATAGGTTGCTAACCCCTGAGCTTATGCAGGATACCTTTACCATTATGGAAAAAAATGGAGAGTATACTCGTGACTTTAAATTTACTGATAATGAAAAAATATCAAAGACAGTGTATGGCTATCTTACAGAGGTAATGAATAAAGAAGGATGGTCTAAGGAGAATGTATTAAGTGCAAATGAAGCTAAAGGAATAATTAGTGAATTAGCTAAGATGCAGAATCTTGCATATTATGGAATATCAAGTCCTTATAATATGGTTGAAATGGATGTTACCAGGACTGAAAGATATATAAATAATTTTAATAAAAGATTAATTAATATTGATAATGATGTGCTAAAAACTGCAGCTAAAATGACTGATGTAAAACAGGAAGAAGCTTTGACAATGATAAATCAGTTCATTAATGGAGATAGGCTAATTACTCCATTTGATATGGCTAGAATAGCCAGAAATGTAGGTGTAGGGACAACAACTCCTACTAGAAATATGTTTAGATTTGGAGAGTCTGGAAACTTTAACCGTAAATTTGGTTTAGAAGGAAGAGATAAGATAAAGACAAATCAACAAGGACTAGATGCTATAAGGGAAAAAAGGTGTAAATAATGATAAGTAATTTTATATTTTGTCATGGTTCCTCTAAAGCGCTTCATCCTGAACTTTCATCAAGAGAAATAGAATCCATAGACAGGGATATGGATAAAATTAATAAAGAATTATTTAAGAATAATAAAACATTAAGAAAGTTTGGGTGGCATGATAATTGGAATATGTTTAAAGAACGATTTGCTGATGCTACAGGTAAAGATTTAGAATATCATCAGCCATCAAAATCAGATGTTAAAATGTTTAGAAATCATGTAAAAGCATGGTCAAAATCGTTAGAGCAAGGCTTTGAAGGTTCATTTCATGCATGGAAGTTACTTCCTCAAAAACTAAAGATACTCCCGTTTGGCAAAGAGACATCTCAAAAGATACACCATATATTAAGTTATGAAAGAAATCATAAGAATGCAGCTATGAATAGTCTTTCTAACATTAAGTCTTCACTAACTAAGCTTGCTAGTAGTAAGCATTTTGATGTTAATACTAAGGCACTCGCTGAACTGGAAATGGTAATGATGTCATCAGGTAAAAGATCTCAATTAGAAGAAGCAGAAGCAAATATTATAAAGCATTTAGGAAGCTTGAATAGTGAAGGTGCCAGAACAAGAGCTGGTGATCTATATCATGGTATTATAGATGTTTTAAAGGGTATGAATACAGATCATTTAAGAAAGAATAAAGGAAAAGATCCATGGAGTGCTAGAGAAAAAAAGTATGCAAAGAATATACAAAATGCATGGATAAGTACAAGAAAAGATTTAGCTATTGTTGCTATAAATGCTTTAAGAATGGAGAGGGACTTTGCAAAAAAACTAGATATTCGTGAAGGTCATGCTAGAGGTTTAGATTCATTTGTTGAAAATATTGAGAATAAGATAAAAGAATTAGAACTTACTAAAGAGGAATCAACAGACAGTAGGTACAATCTATCGGGTGAGGCTAAGAAGGAATCTAATCTTGAGGGATATAGTTTAAGCCAAGAACAGTATATGCCTTATCATGTATTGACTATAATGAAAACAATGGATCTATTTCATCAGTGGATGGAAAGACCAAATCCAGATATGAATGAGACAGCATCACAAAAATTTAGAGATACATTATTAGCCAATAATAGAACATTAATTGATAGATTAAAATCAAGAAATGAAGGAGCTGAAGAATACTATTCAAGAAATCCTTTATTTTTTATCTCTCAGTATATTCATGATATAACTAGGTATAATTATAAGAGGTCATTAGAAACAGTTCTTACAGATTCTTTTGATACTCTAATAAAGAGTACAAAATTTGCTGATAGAAATAATGTTAATAATGTAAAACAGGTAGCTGATTTTGCTGAAGAAGCAATAAGAACATTAAATAATATTGCAGAAGAATCACAGCTTATTACTGGACCACATGATACTAGAGGTAGAAAGTTATCCAGACTGTTTACTTCCATGGGTTTCATTAGGACAATGGGATTTAATGTAAGAAGTCCACTAAGGAATTATACTCAGAAATTCTTTGAATATATTGATATGGGATTTAGAGCTAGAAAAGTAGCAGATGCTTACATAGATAATGTTGATATTGAAAATGCAGTAAACTATTATCAAAATAAGCATGGACTTTCATGGGCTAAAGATGATTCTTTTCTTAAAAGACTTACCAGTTCATATAATGATGCAGCTGCTACACGTGGATCAAAAGAGACTAGTATACTACCACCTGGACTTGCAGAAGTTGAAGGTAGGATAATGATTGTTAATGAATCTGCATTTGATAAGACGTTAAGATGGATTGATTCAGTTGCAGATGTTAGCTCTTTTATGCATAGGAATGTAGAAGGAGTTATAAGACAACATACATTTAGAACATCATATGGATTAGCTCATAAGAATTTATCAGAAATGCCAAATTGGTGGATTGAGAAAGAATTAGGTAAAAAGACTTCTACTGAAAAAGAAAGAAGAGCATGGGTAGATAGAACAGCTGGTGAGCTAGCATATAATAAAGTTATAGAAGTTCATTATGAATATTCTAGACTACAAAAGCCAGATATTATAAAAGGCCCAGTAGGATCAGTTGTAGGACAGTTTAAGCAGTATAGATTTTCTAATATTGATATGCAATACAACTGGATAAAGTCTGGTATTAATCGTATAAAATCTGGTGGATTTAGAGAGTATGAAGCACATAGGCTTTATAGATTAGGTATTGCTTATGGAATATCTAGTGGGCTGACTGCAGCTTTAGGTTTAGGAGTAAGTAATTTATTTCAAAATGATACATACGAATGGTTACATAATTATTGGAAATACTGGACTGCTGACAGAAGCACCAAAGAAGGAAGAGAACAGGCTGAGAAAGCTTTATATGGTAAAGGAGAATTATCAGAACTTGGACCAACATTTAGTGCAGGCTTTGAGTTATTAGAGATATTTGGAAAAATGAAAATAGATCATGATCATAAACTTGCTATTCTTGGTATTACTAATAATGTTTCTCCAATGGATACCGTAGATGATTTAGATAGAAATTACAGGTTAACACGTTTAGCTAATCTACAAGCTGCAAGATCTTGGTTTCATACTAAGGAAGCTTTTTTAAATAAACATTATTGGAAATCATTCTTAACTGAGACTGGGTTATATGTTGATAGTGATACTAGAAAGTCTTCAGATAATGTAATGGCATATCTAAGAAAATTAACTGGAACTAAGACTTATAAAAAAGATAAGAGAAGAAAACAGCAAATCAGATCTAGGATGAAAGCTATGAATCCTATGTATGCTAGTGCATTACAATCTATTGATAGAAATTTCTTAATATGATAGGGTGCCAAAATAAATTGACACCCTTTGTTCCCTGCTAACTATCCTGGTCACGGATAAGGTTAAACTTCTCTTTATTGTCTAGTACATAGTCTACCTTTTGCATTAACACTCTATTTAAATTAGAAATATGATGCAAAATATCCAGATCATTCTTTTCTTTTTTAATTGATGATGCAGAATTATTCAAAAAGATAATTACATCTTCTTTTAAACTTTTCATATCAACTTAATTAACTCTAACCAATCATCATAACGCATCACAATAAATGTGTCACCTCTGTTCTCTTTAACAGCTGTAGCATCACATGAATCAGGTACTTTAATCCAATTAGCTATATGTTTTCTAGTCTTACATTGTATTTTAAAACCACCTACTAGGCAGTCTACATCTGGTGCTTCACCAAGACTTCTACCATCTGAAGCATAGGCTCTCTGAGCAGTAAATCCAGCTTCTTTAGCAGTATTAACTACTAACCTTTCAAACCTGTTACCTTTTGCTTTGCTTGGTGAGGACATTTTGTAGACTCCTTGCTTCTAATTCAGCTATTTCATCTCTTATACCATGTAACTCAAAATCTAACTTAGTTACCTGATCTTGTAATTTATCTACTAAGCTTTGTACACCAGTAGCATCTACTTTAATATGGTGAATAGTCTTCTTTTCTGGGGAGCTTAAGGACTCTATGTAATCTTTCTTATCCTCCCCATTATCCCTAGTATATTCTACGTCATCCCATGGGATATGATCTCTAATTGTTTCTCTTGTCATTCTCGTCTCCTGGATCGTGATATGTTATGTAATTAACTTCTTCCATTTCGCTTCCATGTGGAGCAAACAACTCCTGTTGGCGAAATCTTTCTTCTGCTATCTTTATGTATTCTGGATTTAATTCAATCCCTATCCATTTCCTGTCTAACCTTTGTGCTACATAGCCTGTAGTACCACTACCAAAGAATGGATCTAATACAGTATCACCTACTCTGCTTCCTGCTTTAATACATAATTCAGGAATCTTTTCAGGGAATACTGCAAAGTGTGCTACACTTGATGGCTTAGTATTTATATTCCAGACTGATCGTTTATTCTTCATACCATCTTCTGAATAACCAACACCATCAATTGCATACTGATTGTCCTTGCTTGCTGATTTACCTGACTTATGTGGCACTCTGCCTAGTCTAGCTCTATTATCTGTTTCAAAATAGATACTCTTTTCAGCAATTGCTTTATAGTCATAGTAATATTTAGGACTTTTTGTTAGTAGAAAGATGTATTCATGTGACTTTGTACACCTGTCTTTAACGCTTTCAGGCATAGGATTACCTTTAGCCCATATGATGTCTTGCCTCAAGAACCAATCGTCCCTCTGTAGGGCAAA
>Ga0209756_1000655_pt1 | contig 33725 bp, 53 predicted proteins | sample ETNvirenome_6_85_FD_184071 | JGI IMG/M metagenome (GOLD analysis project Ga0209756, IMG submission 184071) | Marine viral communities from the Pacific Ocean - ETNP_6_85 (SPAdes) (version 3) | ecosystem: Environmental > Aquatic > Marine > Oceanic | place: Pacific Ocean | collected 2013-06-19 | reverse complement strand
GGCAGCAGACGCGGCTTCTAGAATATCTTAACGAACTTCCCATTCCACAGTTTATGTTTCCCGAGGTAGAAGCAGATGATGTGATTGCCTATATCGTTCAGTCGGAGAAGTTTAAGGGATGGCAGAAGGTAATAGTATCCAGCGATAAAGACTTCATTCAATTGTGCGATGACGAGACAGTTTTGTTTCGGCCCATCCAGAAAGAAGTGCTCACCACGAAGAATATTTTGGAGACTTATGGTATTCATCCTCGCAACTTTGCGCTCGCCCGGGCCATCTCCGGAGACAAATCTGATAACCTTAAGGGCATCGGGGGCGCAGGTTTACCTACCGTGAAAAAAAGATTACCATTTTTATTTGAAGACAAAGAGTATTCATTTCAAGAGGTTATAGATTTTTGTGAGAAAGCCGAAGGAAAAGTAGTATTTTTTGACCGCGTTACGGAGAACAAAAACCTAATTATAAGGAACTACAAGTTGATGCAGTTATACGATCCCAACCTCTCTAGACAAAGCAGACAGAAGGTCGATTATGTATTTGATAATTTGGGATACGAGTTCAATAGAACTGAGTTCATCAAGATGATGAACGAAGATGGTTTCGGGGTTTTTAACTGGAACGATTTATTTGCAACTATGAACCGATTTGCCATTGACAAAGCGCTCAAAAGCTAGTAGAATCAGAGAGAGGTGGGCATGGAATCAAAAGAGAAGGTTACCTTTTCTCGTTATGGTAAATCGTTTCAAGAACAACTGTGTGTGGTTATTCTGGACGATCGTCCCTTTGCTGATCAGATAGAAGAGGTTTTAGATGTTAACTTCTTGGAGCTTCGCTACTTAAAACTTTTCCTCAAAGTAATATTTCAATACAGACAGAAATATGGCGTCCATCCTTCTAGAGCAATTCTAGGCACCATTCTGCGTTCGGGCATAGATGACGAAAATGAAATGACTCAACAGCAGGTGAGAGAATACTATGCTCGCGTTATGTCTACTCGTCTAGAAAACCAAGAGTACATTAAAGACACTGCTCTCGATTTTTGTCGCAAACAGAATCTTAAATCCGCCATGATAAAATCCATTGGGCTATTGAAGAGTTCTTCATTCGATGAGATAGCAATAGTAATCAACGAATCACTCAAGCTCGGCGCAGACAATAACGGCGGCTATGACTGGAAGAAAGATTTCGAAGAACGCTTTAGACCTCGGTTTAGGAACCCCGTCACTACGGGGTGGCCTCTCATAGACGATATCTGTCAGGGAGGCCTCGGACAAAAGGAACTGGGCGTAGTGATAGCCCCGACAGGTGCCGGCAAATCGATGGCCCTGGTACACTTGGGAACCCAGGCGCTTAAGGAGGGCAAGACGGTAGTTCATTATACGTTGGAGTTGCAAGATACGGTGGTAGGTTCCCGGTACGATAGTTGTCTAACGCGCATTGAGTTGGGCGATCTGATGACATTTAAAGAAAAGATCTATGAAGAGGTGCAAAATATTGAGGGGCGCCTGATCATCAAAGAATATCCTACCAAGTCGGCATCAACTCATACCCTTAAAACACACCTGGAACGCTTACGCATGAAGGACATCCCTATTGACATGATCATAGTAGATTATGCCGATCTTCTGCGGCCCGTAACCGCCCAGAGGGAGAAGCGTAATGAACTCGAATCTATCTACGAAGAACTCCGCGGCCTGGCGCAAGAATATAAGTGCCCCATATGGACCGCTTCCCAGACCAACCGATCAGGACTCAACGCTGAGGTCATAACGATGGAATCTATATCGGAGGCCTTTAACAAGTGCTTTGTCTCGGACTTTATTTTCAGCATCTCTAGAACAACCGACGACAAGCTGGGAAATACAGGAAGAGTATTTATTGCTAAAAATCGTAACGGCCCTGATGGCATAATATACCCTCTCTTTATGGATACCAGTACCGTGTCTATAAAAGTATTAGAACCTACCGCGGATGAAGAGGTTGAGGTAAGCCCCCAGGCTCAGAAACAAAAACTAGCAGAGAAGTATAAGAAGTTTAAGGACGGGAGCAGATAAAATGTACACAGAAGAAGAAGCACGAGAAGCGACTCTAGAATATTTTAATGGCGACGAGCTAGCTACCAACGTTTTTATGACCAAGTATTGCATGCGGGATAACGAGGGGAGCTTTGTAGAAAAGACTCCGCACGATATGCATGTACGCATGTCGCGCGAATTCGCGCGCATTGAAGATAAGTTCAGCGAACTCGCGGGCGAGCATGCCTTAACAGAGGAAGAGATTTTTTCCTACTTTAAAAACTTCAAGTACATTGTGCCACAGGGCTCTCCGATGATGGGAATAGGAAATAATTATGTTAACGTGTCTTTATCCAATTGTGTTGTCGTTGAATCACCCGATGATAATATCAGCTCAATTGTTGATGCCGGAAAACATTTGGCTAATTTATTTAAACGTCGTTGTGGAGTTGGCCTCGACATATCTAATTTGCGACCCGAAAACGCTCAAGTAAATAACTCCGCGCGCACCACCACGGGAGCATGGTCGTTTGCCGATTTCTATTCTTATATTTGTCGCATGATAGGTCAAAATGGCCGACGTGGCGCGCTTATGATTTCGATGGACGTCCGTCATCCCGATATAAAAAAGTTTGTCACCATGAAGCAGGACCTTGCGAAAGTAACGGGCGCAAATGTCTCGGTGAAAATAAGCGACTCTTTTATGAGAGCGGTTGAGAATAAGAAGTCATTTACCCTGCAGTTCCCGGTTGATTCCGAGAGCCCCACTCACACACAGGAGATCCGAGCATCGGATCTGTGGGATGAGATAGTAAAATCAGCGACAGCGACAGCAGAACCAGGGCTCCTTATGTGGGACAACATTATTAATAATTTACCAGCGGAGTGCTATAAAGATGAGGGATTTCGAACACTTACGACCAATCCGTGTGGAGAAATACCCCTGTCGGCGTACGATAGTTGTCGCCTTATTTCCTTAAATCTTAAACACTTGGTGCGTAATCCGTTCAGCGACAAGGCCGTGTTTGATTTTAATAAACTTAAAGAGATTGCCTCAGTAGGCATGCGGCTGTCAGATGATCTGGTGGAACTTGAGTTGGAAAAACTGGAAGCCATAAAAGAAGCCTGTGACACCAGCAGCGAGAAGGATTTATGGAGTAATTTATACAGCGCATGCGTGAATGGTCGTCGTACCGGCCTGGGCACTCATGGATTGGCCGACGCCGTGGCCCGCCTCAACCTGGCCTACGATTCTGACGAGGCGATTGAAATTATCGAAAAGATTTACGAAACACTCCGCGATACGGCATACCTGGAGAGTGTATACCTAGCCCAAGAACGCGGCGCCTTTCCGGTATTTGACTGGCAAAAAGAGAAAAATAACTCATATATCAAAAGGCTCCCAAAAAATCTGTCCGAAAAAATTGAGACTTTTGGGCGCCGTAATATTTCTATTTTAACCAACGCCCCTACGGGATCGGTTTCCATTATGTCCCAGACTTCCTCTGGTTTAGAGCCGGTGTTCAGAAACCTTTATATTCGTCGACGTAAACTATCACACAACGAACAAGACCTTGAAGCCGATTACACTGACGACTTGGGAGACAAGTGGTTAGAATATAGAGTGTTTCACCACAATGTTCGTGAGTATCTTGATTTGTTTGGGGGGGACGTGGCGCCTGATTTTTTTGTAGAGTCGAACGACATTGAATGGACAAAACGCGTTAAGGTGCAAGCAGCAATCCAACGAAGTATCGACCATTCCATCAGCTCTACTATTAATCTTCCCAAAGGCACCGACCCACAGGTTGTGGCTGATATTTATATGGAAGGGTGGAAACAGGGCCTTAAAGGAATTACGGTATACGTTGATGGATCTCGATCAGGCGTCCTGGTGGAGAAGGGGAAGGAACGATTTCCACACCACACCGCGCCCAAGCGGCCGCTTGAGCTTCCCTGTAATATCCATCATACCACCATACAAGGAGAGAAGTGGGTAATCATGGTAGGTCTAATGGACGGCAAGCCCTACGAAGTTATGGGGGGTCTTTCTAATCTTATTGAGATTCCTCGCGCCAAGGCTAAGGGAACTTTGGTCAAACACCCAAGAAAAACAATGAACGCGGTTTATGACTTGCAGATCGGAACAAATGGTGATACGGTAATAGTAAAAGATCTGGTAAAAGCATTTGACAACCCAAACCATTCAGCGTTCACTCGGATGATCTCGCTAGCGCTCCGAACCGGAGCAAATATTCAGTACGTGGTGGAACAATTACAAAAGGATCGCGATGCGGATTTATTTAGTTTTGCCAAGGGCGTTTCTAGAGTTTTGAAAGGATATATTATCAATGGAGCTAACGCTTCTGAAAAGGTTTGTTCGGAATGTAAAGCCGAAGGACTCGTGTATGTTGAAGGATGTATTACTTGTAAAGCGTGTGGTTATGCCAAATGCGGCTAATTAGTATAGGAGAAAATTATGGCATACTCAAAAAAAGTTATAGATCATTTCGACAACCCGCGTAATATAGGTTCTCTAGACAAAAAAGATCCAAGCGTTGGCACCGGCATTGTAGGAGCGCCCGAATGCGGGGATGTTATGAAGTTACAGATTAAAGCGGATGAGGGGGGGCACATATGCGATGCGAAGTTTAAAACCTTTGGGTGCGGATCCGCCATCGCCGCCTCTTCTCTGGCAACAGAGTGGATAAGGGGTAAAACCCTAAAAGAAGCGGCCGATATTAAGAACACAGACATCGTGGAGGAATTATCGCTTCCTCCGGTTAAGATACACTGTTCGGTTTTAGCCGAAGAGGCAATTAAAGCAGCGATAGAAGATTTGGAGAGTAAATGAGATTCACACCGGTAAATAACCACCTTTACGTAGAAGTGTTAACAGAAGACAAAGAAGAAACGGGAGTATTGCTCCCCCAGAATTACCGATCGGCAGAAAAGCCGTTTGCCGCTGTGAGGGTCTTGGGTGCCTCGATGGCGGCGCCATGGACCCCGGGGTCCGTTCTCGTTGTAGAGGCCCAGATGCTTCGGGATATTGAGTACAATGGCAAGACCTTTACAGTGGTTAAAGAAAACTATGTGATCGGGGCCTTATCATAAAAGCACCAGAGTTGAACACAAAAAAGCTCGTCATCGGATACAGCCTAGAAGCTCTTCAGTTTGCCGAAACACAGAATGCAATGCTTCTCCTCAATGGTGCTACAACACCGCACCCGGTGGAGCATAAAGAGCGCGAAGATAAGTGGTATCGCCTGACATTTGATCTGGGAATGCGAGGCCTCACGCCGATCCCTTCCACAATAGAGAGCATTCGTATCGAAAACAGCACAGCTAACGTTATAACAGAGTTCCACAGACTGATTAAAATACATTTTGAACAGCTTTATATATATGATATGGATTTAATAGAAGGAATTCCAGTGGAGGAAAAAATAGAGGAATATGTTGTATATGATTGGTTTGATATCAAGCGAGGCGCTAAACAACCTGCGTGCAAGATCTTAACCCCCACAGACTTTATTCGAAAGGTAGTTTTTTATCCTTCGATAAGAAAAGACGGTAACGATGGCTCTTTTAAAGATTGTTATACGAAATCTTACATATCTCCTCATCGGCTTGAAGAATTTGAATATTCTGAAACAGCAGCCAAGATGGCCACGATGAGGCTTATTAAAGAGAACGGCTTGCGTGGCCCTCGGCGTAGCTTTGGAGAAAAGACTCACTATCTTAATCTTGTGCTGGAGCATGATCGGCGAGTTCTTCATAAAAATAAAAAAGAATTTATACAGAGTAGCGATCTGCCCCCTAACATAAATTTTTTTAATATAACCAACTCATGGACATAGCAGCTCAAAACCCTCATTCGTTTCATCTCGCCGGCATCGTACCAGTAGCTGCTTCGTCGGGAGAGTTTGGTCTTCCGGGGCATGACGTATTCATGCCCGTGGCCCCTGATTTTAACCTGATCGAGGCTGCTGTCGCTGAGTGCTCTTATGCGGGATGTGAATCTATATGGATAGTGTGCAATGATGATATCGCCCCGCTGATTAAACACAGGGTAGGAGACTGGACAGAAGATTTGTATACGATCGAAAAAGGCCGCTACGTAAACTACCCCAAAGAGCACCACGTCTCTATTCCTATTTACTACGTGCCCATTGAACCAAAACATCGAGATAAGTACGACTGTTATGCTTGGTCTATCCTCCACGGCGCAAATGTTGCATATTGGATTTGTAGGCGCCTAGGCCGCTGGTTAATCCCCGATAGATACTACGTCAGCTTTCCTTTCGGTCTGTGCGATCTCCAAGAAGTTAAAAAAGCAAAGAGCAAATTAAGTACCTCTAAATCTTATTACTTTTCTTACGGAGGAAAGACGGTGTGCGACGGGATTCCTTTAAGTTTTACTTTCGACACTGCCGAGTGGCGCCGAGCAAGAAATATTATTAAGTCCAACTCTCGCTCATATTATCCTCCACTTGAAGGAGAGAAAATACCGAGCAGGAAACTCCCCCCAGAAGAGCGCAGAAAGTCCAGGCATTTCAAGCTCCTAGACGTTTTTAAAGATGCCGACTTATCAGATGCAATAATAAATGAACTTCCTTGGTTTTATGACTTGACAACGTGGGCCCAATATTGTACACTAATAACATCAGGACATTACAAAGACATCAAACGACCTTATGGTTTTGTTACTGGTCACATCAGTATAGGAGAAAACGACAGTGAATAGAAAAGAGCCCTCGATCCCGTTTGTGGGACTGCACGCGCACAGCGTAGCGGGAAGCATCTTTGATGCGATTGGATATCCGCCAGAGCATATGGATTTTGCGTACGGCAACGGCGCCGAAGGATTGGCCTTAACGGACCATGGGAACATGAATGGATTCAGCCACCAGTTGTTACATGTACAAAAGATGAAGGCCGAGGGAAAGGATTTTAAAGCGATCTACGGAGTAGAAGCTTATTTTATTCCCAGCATTAAAGAATGGCGCGAAGAGTATGAAAGAATAAAGCAGGACACTAAAGAGTCGCGCAAGCTCAACAATGAAATGAGCGGCACTACGATTGAAGACGAAGAAGAAAGCAAGAAGGCCATTAGGAGCCTTTTAAATCATCGTCGTCACATGGTTCTCATAGCTCAAAATCAAACAGGGTTGAATAATATCTTTAAGCTAATCTCCGAAAGCTACAGGCAAGAAAACTTTTATCGTTATCCCCGTGTTGATTACGAAATGCTAGAGAAATACAGCGAAGGAGTAATCGCTTCCAGCGCGTGTTTGGGAGGCATATATGCCGGAGATTATTGGAGCAATCACGAGGCAGGAGAAGAGGCAGTTCTAAATGCGATGCGTACTACCACTGAGAATATGGTAGAAATCTTTGGAGATCGTTGGTACGGAGAATTGCAGTGGAACAATGTTCCTCAGCAGCACGAATTAAATAAGTATATCATCCAAATGAAAAACGAGTATGGTATTACGTTGATTTCTACTGCTGACAGTCACTATCCAAACCCAACAGCCTGGAAGGATCGAGAGCTTTATAAACGACTCGGCTGGCTCGGCGGTAAGAATCGACCGGACTATCTATCTAATGAGCTACCAGCAGACATCGACGTCATTGGCTACGAACTATACCCCAAAAATGGTGATCAGATGTGGGAGTCGTACAAAAAATATTCAGAGTTGTGTGGAGTAGAATACGATGATGACCTGGTGTTGGATTCGTTGACAGAAACTCACCACATCGCGTTCAGCCGAATTGAGGATTTTCAACCGGACACGTCTATTAAACTTCCTGACTTCGTAGTGCCAGAAGGGGCGACCGCAGAAGACGCACTTCAAAAGCTGGCAATTGACAGCCTGCGGACAAAGAATCTTCATGAGAATCCAGAGTACGCCGATCGGTTAAAAATGGAACTCGCCGTAATTGAAGATCGAGGATTCAGCAAGTATTTTTTGACCATGAAAGCTATTGTAGACAAGGCTAATGAGGTTCAGATAACAGGCCCAGGCCGCGGCTCAGCCGCTGGCTCGCTCGTCGCTTATGTACTAGACATTACACAGGTAGATCCTATTCGATGGGGACTTCTCTTCGAGAGATTCCTGCGTCGAGATGCCACAGATTACCCTGACATCGACTTTGATGTGTCGGAACCGATGGAACTCAAAGAACGCCTCGCCGAAGAGTGGGGAGAGAACACCGTTGTGCCAATTTCCAATTGGAATACGCTTCAGCTAAGATCTCTTTTGAAGGATATCAGCAAGTTTTACGACATTCCGTTTATAGAAGTCAATAAGGTTACGAGTATTATGGTAAGAGAGGCCACTCCTGACGCCAAGCGCAAGCATGATATTAAGGCCGGCGTCTACAATCCCACGTGGAAAGAGGTCATGGAATTTAGTCCATCCTTGCGCGGCTTCCTAATAAAGTACCCGAATGTTAAGACACACGTCGAAGCGCTAGTCGGTCAGGTGCGTTCTTGCTCTCGACACGCCGGCGGCGTTCTAGTGGCTGAGAACTTGGACGAGAGAATGCCACTGATTAACTCCGGTGGCGTTCGTCAGGCACCATGGGCCGAAGGACAACATGTACGCCACTTAGAGCCGCTCGGGTTTATCAAGTTCGATTTACTTGGACTCTCAACCCTTCGCATGATTGATGGTTGTGTTCGCCATGTGCTGCGGCGACATTACAATATTACAGAGCCTACGTTTAAAGATGTCAAAGATTTTTATAGTAAGTATCTGCACCCAGACAAGATAGATTTTAATGATCAGGAAGTATACGAGAATATTTTTCAAAAGGGAAACTGGGCAGGCATCTTTCAGTTTACGGAACAGCCTGCACAAAGCTTTTGCAAGAGGGCTCAGCCTGAAAGCCTGATCGACCTCGCAGCCATCACTTCTATTTATCGTCCGGGCCCACTCTCGGCTAACGTTCATGAGCAATACGTGGACGCCAAGAATAATCCAGATGATATCGAACACATTCACGATATTGTTGAGGCAGAAACAAAAGAAACATTCGGCTTCTTAATTTTCCAGGAGCAGATTGCGTTGCTTGCTCATAAGCTGGGCAAGAACCTTAGTTTGGACGAAGGAAACATGCTGCGCAAAGTCCTAACGAAGAAAGGAACCGGCAAGGAGAGCGAAGTTAAGAATAAGCTTTATGCAAAATTTGTTGAGGGCTGTCAAGAGAAGGGCCTACGTATTTCGGAGGCAGACAGACTGTGGAAAACGTTTGAGTATTTCTCCGGGTACGGCTTTAATAAGTCTCACGCAGTTTCTTATTCTATTATTTCATTCCAGTGCGCGTGGCTGCTCAATTATTATCCATCCGAATGGATGGCGGCTTTTCTTGACAAAGAGCCTGAGTCCCGAAAAGAGAAGGCAATCAATATTGCGAAGAGCTACGGATTTAATATCGAGAAGGCAGACATTAATGCTTCAGGGAATGTGTGGGAAATCGATGCTGTCGACAGTATGACACTAGTGCAGCCGCTCTCTTCTTTGAAGGGGCTCGGAGACGCAGCCATTGAGCAGGTACTTAAAAATCGTCCATTTGAAACAATTGAGGATGCTATTTTCCATCCAGATGTGGTATACTCTAAGTTCAATAAGAAGGCACTGGATGTGTTGGTACGTAGTGGGGCGATGGATAGTTTAATAGACGATCGTTTTTCGGGGCGCAAACATTTTTGGTCGTCAGTTGCGGTTGACAGGCCCAAGAACAAGAAGAAGTTTAACGAAAACATAGAAACATACGAGCCGGAGGGTAATTTTTCTCACGAAGAAGAGATTGAGAATACAGTAAGCCTTACGGGGATATTTCCCATGGATTTGGTGGTGGATCATAGAATTCAAAATCGCCTGGATGAACTGTATGTTCCTCCAATCTCGGAGTACGACCGGGAGTTGGGACTGGTCTGGTTCATTCCTCGCGAAGTTGTTGAGCGGAAGACAAAGAATGGTAAACCTTATTTAATTATCACTGTAATCGATGGCAACTCTGCCTTGACAAAGATTAGATGCTGGGGTATAATGCCAGGTAAAGATCGAGTATTTGTTAATCGACCCTACATGGCGCGGCTGGATTATAATGAACAATGGGGATTTAGCACAAGATCGATTAGAAGAAACATGAAGCTACTAGGATAGGAGAGAAAATGGCCAGAAGAGAAGGCGAAAAAGGAATCACTCGCAAAAAGAAGACAAGTATTGGTAACAGCAAATTTACTAAACGCGGCACACCGGGCCCACATGGAGGCAATAAGTGCTACAAGAAAAAGTATCGAGGGCAAGGAAAATGATAGCAGACATAGTAGTTGATTTACAGTACGGTGACTGCGGCAAGGGAAAGATAACCCACCATTTACTACGCCAAGGTGCTTACACACACTGTCTTCGCTACAACGGCGGATGTAATGCGGGCCACACCATTTACCATGAGGGCAAGAAGTTTGTAACCCATCATATTCCGGCCGGTGTTTTCTTTGGAGTTAAATCTATTATCGGCGCAGGGTGTGTGGTTAACCTAGAACAATTTTTCAAGGAAATAGAAACACTGGAAGAGAACGGGATTCCCTGTAATGAACTAGTAAGAATAGCAAAGAATGCACATATTGTTACAGACAAGCACCTTGACGAAGAAACCAGTGAGAGCACCATAGGTACAACCAAGCGCGGCAACGGCCCGGCTTATCGAGATAAGTACGCACGCAGGGGTATTCGCGCAGAAATGGTACCGGCTCTCATGGACTATGTAGTTGATCTTTATAAAGAACTTCATGAACATCCACATGCTGTGATCCTCTGTGAGGGCGCACAAGGCTTTGGACTGGACATCGACTGGGGAGATTACCCATATGTTACCTCAAGCCACTGTACGACAGCGGGAGCGCTCTTGAATGGCATTCCTGCCACCGCGGTCCGCAACGTATGGGGGGTTGCAAAGGCCTACGAAACCTACGTAGGATCTAAGAAGTTTCACGGCAAAGGTGAAATATTTGACAAACTACAAGAAACGGGTAAAGAATTCGGCGCCACCACAGGCCGCCCCCGCCAGTGTAACTGGACCAATTTAAACCTCCTAGTGAAATCTATAAATATTAATGGAGTAACCGACTTGGTAATCAATAAGGTAGATATTTTACGAGAGCTTGATCGGTGGTCATTCAGACTCGATAACAAAAATAACGTTGAGATTCATCTGCAGAATGAAGACAGCTGGAAAGATTATCTAGAACTTTATCTTCCCCAGGTGGAACTTCATTTTTCAGATAATCCGGAGAGAATATAATGAAAACCACTATCACATGTAGCCCGCTTTTGAAGGAGCCAGAGCTTCGGAAGGCGCCGGTGGTCGTGAGGGTAAACGAATTTAATAACAAAGCTGCAAAAGAGTTTGGCGCTCAGATATCGGCGGCCCACAATACGGGACAATCAGTTATCCCGGTTATTGTTGATTCATACGGTGGTCAAGTCTACAGCCTAATGGCAATGATATCATCCATTAAGCACGCAGAACTCCCCGTAGCCACTATCATTGAGGGAAAGGCCATGTCTTGTGGAGCGATCCTGTTTTCTTTTGGAGACGATGGGATGAGGTTTATGGATCCTGATGCTACCTTAATGATACATGATGTTTCAACATCCGTATGGGGCAAGGTGGAGGAAATTAAAGCAGACGCGGCAGAAGCGGAACGATTGAATCAAATAGTTTATAAGATGATGGCCAGAAACTGTGGTAAGAAAGATGATTACTTTTTGGATCTTATCCACGGCCGCGGCCATGCTGACTGGTTTCTAGATGCTGCCGAGGCAAAGAGCCACAACCTAGCTAGCCAAATACGAGTACCCAAGTTTAACATAACAGTTAACGTTAACATTGATTTTGAATAGGAGAAAAAATGATTATACAGTACCACCGAGTCCGTAAGGACGCAATTGAACCAACCAGGGGGCATCCGAGTGATGCGGGCCTGGATGTGTATTATTGTCCCGATGACTTTTCTACTTCGGCACGCCGGATTGAGCCCGGCGAGGGCGCCCTACTGCAAACAGGATTGAGGTTTGAAGTACCACATGGATATATGTTAGAGGTCAAGAACCGCTCCAGCATTGCGGCGAACCGGAATCTCATTGTGGGCGCATGCGTAATAGACTCAGGCTACGCCGGCGAAGTGTTTATTAATCTTCACAACGTTGGAAACGACACTCAAATGATTGAAAAGGGAACAAAGATAGCCCAGCTTGTGATGGTACCTGTTGTTTCGTTTCAGGCTTGGGAAAATGAAGATGGAGAACTGTATGAATATCCGGTCACGATAAGCGCGCGCGGTGACGGCGCATTGGGGAGTACTGATGCAAGTTGAAACTGGAGGCCTATGGAAGAGGTCAGAGGGCGCCGTTGGATTTAGTTCGGAGAGCGGCGAGTGGGATACGCCACAAGCATTTTTTGATAAGCTTGACGAGCAATTTGAATTTACTTTAGATCCATGTGCAACAGAAGCCAACACCAAATGTAAGAAATATTTCACCAAGAAAGAGGATGGTCTAGCACAAGACTGGAAGGGTCACACCGTTTTCGCTAATCCTCCCTACGGCCGCGGCATCGGTGTGTGGCTAAAGAAGGGATATGAGGAATCTAAAAAGCACAATACCCTAGTCGTGATGCTGGTTCCATCTAGGACAGACACCAAGTGGTGGCATGATTATGTGATGAAAGCCAAAGAAGTACATCTAGTTCGCGGCAGATTAAAGTTTGGAACGTCAGAAAACGCGGCACCATTTCCCTCCGCCGTCGTAGTGTTTCATTCAAATACTTTATATAGGCCCCCGGTTGCTTTGGCGCCCAGCTTCTATCCAATGGAGCGCACATGAGTCGTCCCAAGCTGCGAAAAATAGATACCGCAAAGCGAAAGAGAGAGCGCAAAGAGACGCAGGAAGAGCTTCAAAAAAGAACGAGTATGTTTTTGGACGTACCCGAAGAGTGCTGCACGTGCAGTACAAAATTTGACAAGAAAAGTAAAGAGATGGCAGACACATGGCATGTTGTTGTGTTTGAAGAAAGAAAAGTCATACGTCTCAGCTGCCCATCATGCTGGGAACAGGTTCAATTACTAACGGAAGAAAAAAATGCAAAGTAAAGAAGCACTATCATACGGCGATATACTTTTGGCGCCACAATATTCAGATATCAAAAGTCGATCAGAGATTAATATCACGAGCACGCTACCGGGCCCGTATGCTACAGTTCAGTTTTCTCTTCCTATTATCGGTAGCCCAATGGATACTATAACCGAAGTAGAGATGGGTGTAACAATGTGGAAGGAGGGCGCCTTCGCAATAATTCACAGATATAACACCATAGAGGAACAGGCGTCACTAGCTGATGCAGTTATAGTCGGGCGTGGCGCTAATGCGGCTGCAGCCACTGGGGCAGCTGGAGATTATTTAGACCGAGCAAGGGCACTGTATGATGCTGGCGTGCGTATTCTTTGTATCGACGTAGCCCACGGCCATCATCTTCACGTGAAAAACGCTCTTCATAAGCTTCGACAGACTTTCGGAAATAAAGTTCATATAATGGCTGGAAATGTTGCCACCCTTGAGGGGTTCGTTGATTTGGCCAATTGGGGAGCAGACAGCGTACGTGTTGGAATTGGTGGCGGCAGCATTTGTAGTACAAGAATTCAAACTGGACATGGAATTCCCACCTTGGAGTCGATTATAGCCACACGCGTGGCTAAGCAAGGAGGTCGCTTCGCCAACGTTAAAGTAATAGCCGACGGTGGCATCAAAAATTCCGGAGATATCGTTAAAGCGCTAGCGTGTGGCGCTGATTTCGTGATGGTTGGATCACTTCTCGCTGGTACCGATGAGTGCCCTGGAGAAATTTTGGAAACAAAAAAAGGAAAGTTTAAGACTTATCGAGGAATGGCTAGCAAAGATGCACAGATAGATTGGCACGGGAAGACCGCGTCTCTTGAAGGCATCTCTACCGTTGTTCCCTGCCGAGGTCCAGTATCTGAAGTATTAAAAGAGATTAGGAGAGGGATTCGAAGCGGCCTGTCATATTCAGGCGCGCGATCTATTAAGGAGTTGCAAGAAAAAGCACAGTTTATTGTTCAATCAACAGCGGGTCAGGCGGAAAGCTCAACCCACATACTGAGTCGATGAAAAACAATTCAACTGTGAGTTTTTTTCTTCACCCGCGGTTACACGAGGATTTGAAAATAAGAATGCACTACGATGGTTTTAAAACACAGAGTGAATTTTTTAGAGCCTGTGTCATTTCTTACTTAGAAAAGAATGATAAATTTATGGAGTTTTTAGATTTTTATAAAGGAGATCAAAAATTACAATCCAAAGCTAATATAAAAAAGTCGGCGAGACTAAGAGAAAGTGGAAAAGATTTAATGAAAAAGCTGGGGATTACAGAAGAAGATGTAGAAAACATATTTGATTTAATAGAAGAGGAGATACCAGAGTTATGAGAGAATGTTCCAAACGTTGTATGTTAAGAGAAAAGTGTTGTACGGAAGAAGAGTGTCGAATGTGGATCGACTATCCGGAAGACCATAATTGCACCCTCATTGCGGTTCATAGACACGGACCCATGACGTTAAAAGAAGTGGCAGCCCGACACCACATAAGTATAGTGAGGGCAAAACAGATAGTTGACGATACTTTGAATAAAATAAAAAGCGTCGTTATGTTTGATAGATACTAATTAAATGTAGCAACACTTGTTCGTTTTAGGAGAATATTATAATGAGTAAAAAAGAAAATCTACTTACCGAGGTTCAAGTTCGTCAATTCATGAAACTTGCTAATTTAGAGCCACTTTCGGCTGGCTTTGTTGATGGTCTCGGCGAAAGCCATGGCCGCGGCAAAAGAGAAGGCGCCGCAGGGTACGGACATGAAGACCAAAATTCTCGTTTAGAAGAGCAACTCCCCGGAGAAGAGGAACTCCCTCTGGAAGAGCCCGGCCTCGACGAGCCCGGCCTCGACGAACCAGGCCTTGACGAACCAGGCCTTGAAGATCCGCTCGATGAGCCGCTTGAAGATGTTGGCGGTGGTCGCGAAGTAAGTGTTGATGATTTTCTTGCCGCGCTAGAGGTAGCGCTAGAGGACGTTCTTGGAGATGAAGTTGAAGTTGATCAAGAGGACGACGTCGAAGAAGAGCCCGTCGAAGAGCCTATGGAGATGGAAGCCGAGCTGGGTGATGCACCCGCGGATGAGCCCGCGCCAGAGCTACAAGAAATGATTGATAAGATTACGAAACGCGTTGCCAAGAGAATAGTGCAGGAAGCTCTCCAAGATAAAAAAAAAAAGTCTGAAGAGCCCCTAACTGAGTTTAACTTGCCCGGATGGAAGGGGCGTCTCGTTAAAAGGTTTCAGAGAGAGCTCGAGGACGCCGCCCGGAAGCTACAACCTCCGGGCCCCGGGGAGCCGCGGCTAGATCCTGAAAGTATTGTTAGTCAGTGGCCCGACGCGGAGAAACTCGACGACGAGCAAAGGAGATTCCTCACTCGTCACTTAGGTCAGCTATCGAAGATGTCAAGGGCAACAGAATTTTAAACTAAAATAAAAAGCAGTATTTGATTGATAAATAGAACAAGAGCTGTTATAATAAAACCGTGGGAACTCCCCGCGGTTTTTTTTTGGAGTTAAGGTGGAACTAACCGATATTCAGACTGCCATATTAGTTTGCGTGTATTTATTTGGCGTGTTCTCCTGCAAGTTTGCTACACAATTTTTTGAAGTCTCACATGCTGCTCACGTTGTGGAGAAGACTATATATCGTTGTCTTCTAATGTGTGCCAAGATTAATGAAGATGTTGCTTTTGTTCGAGAGATTAAATATAATCATTTGAGAAAAGCTGACTTCGATAAAAAGCGTATTAAAGAATTCATGGGAGTGGACGACAAAACCATAAATAACTGGAAAGAATCAGTTGTACAAAATATATTGACTAACACGCCTCGTTCTTTTTCTTTCGTCACAAAGTTTACCAATTGGAAAGAGGCTATGAAACAACTCGATGAAATGCATAAGGAGCAACAGTGAGCGACCAAGAAGAAGAAGTTATTGTATTTGAGAGCGAAGACGAGCCGGACGAGCCAAGAGTGCTGGGAATTTATGGAGACGTCAACGAAGAGAACACACAGGAATTTTTAATAGGGCTTCTTCACTATCACCATACTTGCGAGGGCCCTCCAGATGAGGATGGGATCATTCCGCTTAAGCCAGTCGATTTCTATATTTCAACAGGCGGCGGCAACGTGGCAGAAATGTTTGCCGTCTATGATATGATGCGAATGGTTCGAGAAGACTGTCCTCTCCACACTTTTGGAATAGGCAAAGTAATGTCGGCCGGTGTATTGTTGTTAGCGGCAGGCACCAAAGGTGAGCGTCGTATTGGCAAGAACTGTCGCATAATGCTACATCGTGTTTTAACGGGCGAAAGCGGCAGTCTCCACAATATTCAGGCTTCCGTTAAAGAAGCGGAAATCATGGAGCTTATGATGTTCGAAGCGCTGGTAGAAGAGACCAATTTAACAATGAAGCAGGTAAAGAAGATTGTTGCTAAAAACCTTGATGCATACTTTAGCGCAGAAGAAGCGGTTGAAATGGGTATTGCAGATATAATCGTCTAATTATATCAGGAGCTTGTATTATGACCAACGATTTTGATCAGATAGTGGAGAACCACTTCAGAGAAAGAGAAGATGTTTTCGGTTTCGAAAACATTGTTGAACTGATTGAAGAGATAATGGAAGGCAAAAAGTCGAGCAGCAAGGGGAGAAGAGTATATGATATGGTGCTGGGCCAGTTTAAGGCGCCCACCGAGCAAGCCGGAAAGCTCAATTCGGCCGAACGTCAAGTATTTCAAAAATACATCTCGAAAAACATTACCGGGGATACACTAACCGAAAAGATTGAGCAAATTAATATGGTAGCCGCCGGCGACGTGGATGAAAACGCACCCATCTCAGAGATCTTATCATCTTTGGGCGCCCTCAAAATGTTACAACAAACGCTGGATGATTTTAATGAGTCGACGGCAGGATTTTTGTTTGAAGCATTTTTGTCTGCACTACTAGAGGGAAAACAAGTAACCGAGAAAGTTGGCGGAACACTGCCGATCGAAGACTGCATGTTTTTTGTGAATCCTAAAACCGGAGAGCCCGGGCAACCAGTCAGCCTCAAGTTGCTCAGCGCAAAAACTATTATTGAAGGGAGCCTAGTAAACCTACTTGGGTTTTTTATGCGCCCCGATATCGCTGCTGTGGCTAACGAAAAAGGTATTGAATATATTGTTGCCACCAAGACCAAAGGAAACCGACTAGATCTCTACTCATTTACAATAACCCCAGATGATTTCTTTAACTGGATTGATGAAAGCTACTTTGATTTTAATAAATTAGCGGGAGCTGGTGTGGATTTCGAAACGACAGGAGATGATTTAGTGACAGAGGCAGAGGAAAACCCCGGACTAAACGCGCCAGAAACAATCACTAAAAACGCTCGGACATGGATTAATAATGTAAAGAGATATCGCTATCCAATGATGGGCCTTTCACCAGAGCAAGACATTAATTTAGATTGGAAGAAAATCACAAATTGGAGAGTCGCCATCCCTATTCCTAGTACGGCCCGCTCGCGGATAGAATCGGTAGCTGAAATTATTTTGAGCGACGCAGGCAAAGAATCATTTAACTACTTCAAGCAGAGAAAGTTCGGGGTTCCCGAGGGTGTCATTGCCGGCTTAGAGATCGACCCCGAGCTCATAACACAGTTTTTGCAGGACGAGAATTCCGAAGCCAGAACTGAGGCCGCCATGGCGCTAGCCAAACTGGCGCGCCAACGCCGCGCAGCATACCTGGACGCGATATCCGACTGGGGATTTGATCAACCAAGCGATGCCCCGATACATATTCAGAGATATTACGCAATGTTAAATCCCAAGACGGGCCAAATGAAGGGCATTGCGGTTCAAGAGAGGCTAAAAGACATTCTAAAGACCAAAACAGCCGAATCTGTAATTGAATGGGCACAACTATTGGAATCCGCGCGAATAAAAACACAATTTCACATCCAGCCAGTCACCGTTCGCGGCAGGAGTACTGTTTACGGCACAATTAATATTTCGCAGCGAGCGATCATTAGGGCTCTTACCCAGTATTCGGATCGGCTTGAACAACTCGTGTTGCCCATTTACGAAACCCTTGACGAACTCACTAGGCATATTAACGGATTTTATTTTGAGAATCGCCCGGGCGATGCTTTCAGGGCCGCCGATGATGCGACAGTTCTTCAGGGCCATACAAAAGAGTTAACCGCACAAACTGAAGAAAATTAGTTTGACAATTGAAAATTTTGTGTTATAATAAACCTACGACTCGGAGGATGAATGGTAACGTGTAAGTTTGAGGATCGGCGTGTACTTAATGAGAAGCTCTTAAGGGGAGTAGATAAACTAGCAGACAACGTGGCAACTACGCTAGGACCAAAGGGGAGGAACGTAATTCTGCAAGAGAAAGGTAAAGAGCCTTTCATTACTAAGGATGGCGTGACGGTTTCTATTTTTGTTCATCTGGACGATGAGTTTGAGAACGCCGCGGCACAAATTTTAAAGCAAGCTGCTTCCGAAACAAACACGGTAGCCGGCGACGGCACTACCACCGCAACAGTTATGGCAAGAGAAATATTTAGCCAGGCTCAAAAGTATCTCACTGCTGGAGCATCCCCTATTGAGCTTAAGCGAGGAATCGATAAAGCAGTGGAAGTCATTGTTGAAAGGCTTAAAGAGATGTCAACTCCGGTAAGCAGCCTAGAAGATATAGAGAATATTGCAACCATTTCGGCCAATAACGATCCGGTGATTGGGAAGCTCGTCGCGACAGCTATCGATAAAGCCGGCGCTGATGGCGCCATAACCGTTGAAGAGGCGCGCTCGATGGAAACTTCTCTCGATATAATAGAGGGTTTTCGGATGCCAGCTGGCTACATAGCATCGGCTTTTGTAACGGATGATCGCCGCGGCGCAATCAAGTATGACAGTCCACTTCTCCTTGTCACCGATATAAAAATCGACACGGTGGATCAAATTCTTCCTGTTCTAGAAACCCTATCGCGTGACGGGCGCCCTCTCGTGATTTTTGCGGAAGAGATAGAAGGTCAGGCACTAGCTGCTCTCATCATGAATACGGTCCGCGGAACGATGAAAATTGCAGCCGTGAAAGCTCCTCTTTACGGAGACGCGAGGAAGAATATGTTAAGCGATTTGGCTATTTCCACCGGTGCAACTTTTATTACAAGAGAATCGGCAACCAGCCTGCGCACCGCCAAACTCACTGACTTTGGACAATGTAAATCCATAGACATTACCAAGGTCATGACAACTGTAATTGGAGGCAAAGGAGATTTCGAGGAGATAGATAAGAGGATTGATCTTCTGAAGAGCGAGCTGCAACAAACCGATGATATTCGAAAGTGTGAAAAAATCCAGAACCGCATCACTAAGCTGGCTGCTGGAGTCGCCGTCATTAACGTTGGCGCAGCCACCGAGGTAGAAATGACAGAAAAGAAACACCGCATAGAGGACGCCCTGGAGGCTGTTAAAGCTGCGCAAGAGGAAGGCACGCTCCCAGGCGGCGGCGTGGCTCTGTTAAAGGCCTCAAAGCGGTTGCAGGTTACCACAGATAACGAGGATCAAGAGCTTGGGGTAGAAATAATTAAAAAAGCGCTTCTCGCGCCCCTAAGACAGATGGCAATTAATGCCGGCCAAAGCCCAGATCTCATTGAAGATGAAATACGAAAAGCCAAAAAAAACTACGGCTTTAATTTTCGAGACTTTTCGATTGTCAACATGTACGATGCGGGAATTATTGATCCTTTAAAAGTAACGAGGGCTGCGCTCCAAAATGCGGCCTCCGCTGCTGGCACATTAATCACCACGAGCCACGCTATTATAGAAAAATGATACTACTTAGGACAGCGAGATAAGCGTGGAGGCAAAAACGAATGCCAGATTTGGAAAACGAAGGTCAGATTGTCGTTGCTTTGGCAGAGCTCACGAGCAGAATCGAAATCTTAATAGACAAGCAAGAAGAGCTCGCAGAAAATGTAAGCAAAATCAAAGAGGCGGTATACAATCCCGACGAAGGGCTTTATGCGAGACTAAATCGGCTCGATGCGCGTTTACTGGGACTGGAATCGTGGAAAAACAACAATACAAAAATCTTGTGGATTGTGATAACGGTCGGCCTAGGCCTTGTGGTTACAACCGCATGGAAAGCGATTATATAAACGAAAGGAATAAATATGAGAGTTAAACTTAGCTACACGGCTGAGATCGACGAAGTACCAATCGAGGCCGCACTGCTTCTGGGAAATCTAGCAGATATGTTTCTAGAATCGATCGAACTCTACAGGGAAATGATAGGCGATCTGAATGGTGAAGAACTCAATTCGGATAAATTTCACAAAAACATGGTTACTCTGAGGGGAAATCTCGGCAAAATTGATGCGCGCTGTGTGGAGGTCGAGCAAGTAATTTCTGGCCTAGGCGATTACCATCGCCAGGTGCGTCAACTGGTATTACAAAAATCAGAAGCCGAGGAACTACCGCGCGACGATGCGGAAACGGCAGAAAATGATGTAAAAGATGATTAAGTTAGTCGAAGTAAAGAAAGTTAACAGTTTTAATGTAGCAGAACACAAAGGTACTGTCTGTTATGAACTACACGAGACGTGGATTAATCCGGATTCTATTTTGCAGATCAGGGCCGACAATACCATGAAAAACAACCTAGCCAAAGGCAGTCTCCCGAAAGACTTAGATACCAGACAGGAGTTCTCTCGCATTCAATTTGGAAGCGGTAACAATGTTTCTGCCATAACAGTGGTCGGCTCTCCGTCAGTGCTAGCAGAAAAGATATTTGTTAGCACAAAGCAGCTTTTGAAGGGGTGATAATATGTTGAAGATAGACGAGGATATCCCGTACATAGAGAAGCCGTGGGGCTACGAAAGAATTTGGGCGCAGACTGATAAATACGTAGCAAAATATATATTTATCAAAGCCAATCATAAATTATCGCGACAGTATCACGAAAAGAAAGATGAGACGATTTACGTTATTTCCGGCCCCTTGGTGCTAGAGCTTGGGCCCGATAACGAAAATGATGATATTCTTATTCTTGGATTATTAGAAGGAGAGGCCTACCACATCAGGCCCGAGGCTGTCCATCGCTTTTGTGCGCCAGAAGAATACGACGTAGAACTAATGGAAGTTAGTACACCGGAATTGACCGATGTAATACGCCTGGAAGATGATTATAATCGTGCGCCAAATATTTCTGCTTGACACTCCTAGATAAGTGATTATATTATACTTTGAAGGAGGGATAACATATGTATCCTATTATTAGACGGTCGAATGTTCCGACCACGAGAAGCCTGCTAGACAGTATTTTTGAGGATGATTGGGGATTTGCTCCGATTTTTAATTCTTTTTTGCGAGAGGCTACTCCACAAATTAAAACGAATGTCACGGCATCCGATAGTGATTATCGGATCGACCTTGTGATGCCCGGGCTCGACAAGAATGATATTAATATTGACGTGAATGATACAACCATTTCCATCTCCCACGAGGCGAAGGAAGGCAACAGCAATATTGTATCTTACAGCTCTTTTCATCGTAGTTGGACGCTTCCTAAAAATGTTGATCCTACGAACGTGAATGCAGAGTATAATCAAGGAATCCTTTCGGTGATTGTGCCAAAGCCCGAGACTGAAATTCCCGTTTCTCACCGCATTGAAGTGAAGTAAAAAATCTTTTTACGATATCAAAGGCGCCTTCGGGCGCCTTTTTTATTTGAATAAAAACAGCCAGCAGGACGTTAAAGCCAATTTTCTTCATACTTACTAATAGGGCAACCATTGTTGCCGACCGGGTCAGAAAGGTTGCATATGCAAGAGTAGGTACAACAGAAGTAGACGAGAAAGAAGAATTAATTATAGGAGGCCTCGGCGATGGCCGGCTGGAAAAAACTTATTGTTCTCATCATCTCGTGTATGGCGTTATCGGGATGCAGTAACTTTTCCGACAACACTCCGGCCCTCGCCGTCACCCCATTTGAAGAAGCCCTAGAACAAACAGCAAAAGACGCTTATCGCCAAACTGTCTCCGTCATGGAGTTAAGTCAACTTAGCGCGACAGAAACCAAAACCCGAAACGCCGCGGTCAAAATAGTTGACCCTTTCACCGGGAATCACGGATCCGGCACGTATATGAAGATGTACGGGCGTTTCGTGGTAGTCACGGCCGCACACGTTGTTGAGGATTTTAACACCGTAGAAATTCATGGGCGCGATGAAGAAGTAGTAACGGCGCGCGTCATTTATCGTAACTCCGACGCTGATCTCGCCGTTCTCGTCACTCCCCAGGTACAAAGCAGAATAGCTATGGACTGGAAGATCAGGCGTGACGACAAAAATCTATTAGGAACAAACATCTGCTACACAGGATTTCCTGGCATCCATGATTTGATGACCATACGAGGGCATGTAGCAGCGCTGGAACGCGGCCATATAATAGCAAATATGTTTGGATGGTTTGGAGCGTCTGGTTCGGGCGTCTTTGATCAAAGAGGTCGGTTCATTGGAGTGGTAAGTGCGATTGATGCCGGAAATTGGCAAATTCCTATTCCCCTCGACAGCATTGTGTGGGTTTCTCCAGCGTGGAACTTTCATGAACCGACCCTTAAGTCGCGCGTTCTAACAGCAGATCCTGCCGGTGTTTTAAAAGCGATCCCCGGCGCACAAGCTCCCCGGCGCGGGGGGACGAGGGATTAAGATGAGGCGCCTCGCGTTACTATTCGGAATTCTAGTAGTGGTAGGATGTGTGGAAGGAGATTATGCTCTCTACAGTTTACACGAGCCAGAAATTGTCGAGATTGAAGTCCCAGTAGAAGTCATCGTTGAAATCCCAGTAGAAGTTATTGTTGAAGTCCCAGTAGAAATACCGGGCGAGGGGGGAGAGGTTTGGATCGACTCGTTCGAACAGCCGTATACGGTTAATGGGGTTGATATCATTTGGCTTATAGATCAATCAGGCTCCATGAATCAGCATGCACAATCGGTTGTAAATGGAATTGAGGCGATGATGCTGGCTCTTCCGGCAACTGGCTGGCGCTTAGGAATTAGCACGACAGCTTGGCAAAACTCTGCTAGCATACAAGAGTTCCCTCTTATCCCAGGCGCTACAGTTCAGGATGCCTGGGATGCTTATAACGCCATTGGAAATTATGGGCTTGAAGCTGGTTTCGATTCTCTATATTCTTACATGATCGACAACACCTATAACCCTACTTGGCTGCGTCCAGATGCGGGACTATTGGTTGTGTTTGTGAGTGATGAAGAAGAACAGAGTAATCATCATTTTAACAATAGTGCTCTTGGGGTGCAAGACTTTATTAATTGGTATGCCGGTCAGAGAAACTCTGTCTTCATGGCAAGTATCGTCAATCTACCGCCAGCCCAGTCTTTGTGTAACCAGAGCCATCACGGGACATACATCGGTCAGCGATACATTGATGCGACCAATTATTTTGGAGGCACCGTTGTTGACATTTGCTCTGCGGATTGGGCACCAGGGGTTCAAGCTGCCGCAATTCAGGTGCAGCCGTACGAGGAGTGGGAATTGACTCACCCTCCCCTCCCAGACACTATAATTGTTTTTGTAGATTTTGTTGAGTTTACAGACTGGACTTACGACAGCTCGACGAACAGCGTGCAATTTGACGTGTTGCCTCCCGAGGGAAGTTTAGTAGAAATAGGATATGTAATAGACACCTTCCTCCCCAACGCCGGCGACGATGATGATTCTTCTGGCAACTAACTATTTATTTATATGAAAGGACGTAAGGATGAAAAATAGAAAAGAGCCGATACTATTGACTCAAAAAATAGAAAAGCCTACAATTTACGACGCGCCTGAACCGCTCGGACTGATCGTAAAAGAAAGGGAGAAATTAGATAAATATCCTTTTCCCCTCTCGCGAGAACAGCAGTTCGAGTTGCTTTATTTGATGAGGACAAGAAAATCTGGCATCATTACTCGTGAAGAATTGCAAAATATAATTTTTGCACAACCCACTTTACACTAGAAAAAAATTAGTGTATAATTACTATAGATGAGAAGATTTTTTCGTAATCGAATAGAAATGAAAGAACTAAAGGAACGTTTGCGTCAATTGGAAGAAAAGGTCGCAAAGTTAGAAGAGATAACAGACGAAAGAGATGCCCTGTGGCTATTTATTGATGAGATGCGAGCTCAAGAAGTTGAGGCTCAAAAATCGATTCAAGAGGGACTGGAAGAAATGTTGGTTCGCAGTCTTACGCCACGAGGGGATGCTTAATGAAAACCACCTATCTTTTCTCACCGAGAGACAAGAGCCTTAAGAACACTTGGAACTATTTATAGAGGAGAGTGATATTTAATGGTTGCTAAGTGGAGAGACGATCCGGTATACGATCAAGAAACCTTCAATGCATTTTTGTTGGTGGCGCTTTCTAATGAGCGCGGCGGCAATCGCGATGAAGTTAAAAATGACATTCGCGCTGTTCCAGAAGTATTAACGGTGTCGACCGTTGAGGCCGCCGACGGTGGCGTACAAAAACAGTTGGCAGATCATTTCCTTTCAACATTGAAATTACGCGTACGCCTACCAAAAAAATTGGACAGAGATATACTAACTCAACAAATAGCTAACGACATTAATAAAATGCGTGGCGTGAGCGTGCGCCGACATACAGCTGAAAAAGCAGAAGAACTGCGGGAAGAAGAAGAAGTACAAAGAAAATATAGAGTGGGACACTCCAGGAAGAAAAAAAGACTGATTGGCAAAGGTGGCAATCGGCATACCGGTGGCGGCAAAGGAATTACGCGGCCTTCTATGAAAAGATCGAAATCGTCCCCCGCTGGCGCTGGTGGCCTCGAGGAACTTAAAATAAAAATTCGTCCCGCGGGAGGAAAATTAATAACCTCTTTTGAGATGCAACCAATATTTAATCCGCAGATCTGGGTGCGTGATCAGATGCGCCCCGAGATCAGACACAGGCTGCAAGAAATCGCAGAGGAATTTATTGAAAAATTAGACTTGCCAAATGCGGAAATAAAGGATATAATACTAACAGGATCTCTCGCTAACTACAACTGGTCCGAGTATTCGGATCTGGATGTACACATCGTAGTAGATTTTAGAGAGATTGGCGAGGATGAAGGATTGATTAAGAAATATTTTGACGCCGTCCGAGCTAACTGGAACCGCAATCACGACATCAAGGTGAAGGGATACGAGGTTGAGTTGTATGTTCAGGACGACGATGAAAAACATACATCCACAGGAATTTATTCTATATTAAATGACGAGTGGGAGTTACGCCCCTCTCGACAAGAATTTAGCATAGACAAGGTAAACATATTCAAAAAGGCTCGACACATTATGCGTGACATAGATAAAGTAGACAGGCACCTCGACCGTCAAGAGTATGACGCAGCTCTCTCGCTGGGACGAAAAACCAAAGACAAAATTAAAAAAATGAGAAGGGGTGGCCTCGAAAAAGGGGGCATCTATTCTACGGAGAATCTTGCGTTTAAAGTATTGCGTCGAGGGGGATACATGGGCAAACTTTTAGATGCCGTGGGAACCGCCTACGATGTTCAAAAATCGTTAGCAGAACAGGAGTAAGTTTTGGCACGCAAAACCACCAAAAAAAAGGCGCCAGCGCCAGCGCCAGACGAGGTTAAGGAAGAGGTTTCAACCGAACCGGAAGTTCTTAAACCTAAGCGCCCCGCCACACAAGCACCACAGGGAATTCGTACATTTACGATAGCTCGCCAATATGATGAAACGGGAGTGTCTGGTGTTGGGGTTGTGATTGAAGGAGTTGTTCTGGCGACGGGACAAGCTATCATCCACTGGCTTACTCCAGCCCCGCGCGGTGCATTGGCTATATTTGATTCGATGGCTGATTTTATTAAAATTCACATTAAGCCGCACCCTGGCAATTCCAGTATTTTAACGTGGGACGATGGGGAGCAAGAGCGTTTCGGAAATGCTCCTGCTGACGTATAATGGATCGAAAACCCAAAAAGGGAGATTTGGTATCTTACCACGCATCCCAGCTTGAAATTTTAGGCCCATGCCAGGGCGCGTTAGGAATAGTGTTTGACGGGCCTGACGATCATGGAAAAGTGGCAGTCAGATGGAACAAACAAAGTCCTCTCGATAAGCTTTTCGTGTGGAATTCGGTGAAAAACTTACGCATTGAATCTCCTCATCGACCTCGGGTGGAGCCAGCACCAAAATCTTTTGAGTCCCCTGTTTTTTTAGAGCCAGCGGAAGATGAGGAGTTTGAAAACGATGAACTATTCTGATACAAAAAAACTAAGAGTGGGCGACATAGTAGAACACGACACTCGGCACGAGGACTATCCTGCACAGCAGGGGCCGGGACTTCTAACTAGACTGAATAAAAAAGGATCGCGAGCACAGTGGAACCTTTGGGAAGTAAAATTTTTCAATGGGCAGACCTTCGAAATGCTGGAAGAATACCTTAAAAAAACGCAGGGAGCAATTGACTTGCATGGATAAGTGTGCTAATATTAACAGTATGACAGCGAAGGAACGAACAGAAAAATACACAACTCGTCGTAATGCTGAGCTTCGAGGCGACATTCTTCCGTTGTTAATGGACGAGTGCACAGAAAAATATATTGCGCGCCGTATCGCTGAACTTCGCGCCGAAACATTCGAAAAGGCCATGATTCAAGAACACCCCTACATTAAACGAAGGCTAGCGGAGCTGCGAAAAGAAAACAAATGAAAAAATGGCTTATCGATCTTTGGACGGCACTCCTCAGAAAACTTCCCGGCGGCGAGTTGCGCCGTTGCAGGAATTTAAGCCGACACGACACTAAGTGCATCAAGCATTTTAATCACATGGGGTTATGCGAGGACGCCTGGAGACACAAATGGCGCAGAAAAGAAAGTTTATAAAATGAGTTTACCCTTTCGCATTGGCGATGTGGTCGAGATAGACGAAGAAAAAATACTTACGGAGGTGGCTCTCGCGCACTTCGTGGGGCGTCAAGCCGTTGTAAAAACTATGGGGATAAGCTGGGTGAAGGTCGCGTTTGAAGGCAATCCTGGCGGCTTTATAATCTCAAGCGACAAACTTAAGAAGGTAGAAGATGAAAATTTTCAGCGATGAGGTCATTTAAGATTGGAGATTTGGTGGTGCTTCGTGGCGAAGGACGGATCGGAGAAGTGGTAGGTACGATGAAAATAGAGAATCAGCTTCTTTATATGGTAGATTGGCATGATAGACTAGATCCTCGTATGCCGGTGACGACTCACAAAGAAAATGAACTCGGTCGTGTCATTCGATAAGAACTATTTAGTATATGAGGATCTCCAAGACTAAGTTAAAACGAATAATACGTGAAGAATTAAATGAAGCCGGATTTGCCCGCACGAGGCAGGCGATGGTAGGAGTTATTCCGAACATACAAACGATTTCTTTTCTTACCGGAGAAAATCCTGGCGGCGAACCTGCTCCGCGCGAAGTTAATAAAGAAAATAACGCAGCTCTAGAAAAAAGACTACGAGCCGGCAATTATGGATTCAGAAAAATTCAAGGAAAGTTTGGTTCTCCGGAAAAGTCTTTCATGGTTATGAATATACCTCGCAGCGAAGCGACTGTTCTTGGAAAGGATTTCGGGCAGGAGGCTATCATTTGGGGCGAGAAAAGAGAGGACGACGAGGGCGTCTGGTTTGATTTTGAATACATCGAGGGCGACACCACTATTGAGACGCGACAAGTTTCTATGTCTGGTGCCGACGTGCAAGGGCGAGAAGATTTCTATTCTCAGGTGAAAGGAAGAAAGTTTATTATTCCCTTCTTTGACGACGAATACGAAGGCGCTTCAATGAAGGTTAAAATTGACTTGGGTGAACTCACTGAGAAACAAAGAGTTGCTTACGGTAAATATGTAAAGTGTGTGGAGCAGTCCTTACTGGAAGAAAAGACGCCCAAATACCGTTGGCAAAAGCGTGGAGTGGCAAAAGTGCTGTTTCGAAGGGCCGCAGAAGAATAAATTCCATTGACAACTAAAGTAGCTGGTTCCCTGTATTTCGCACTGTTTCTCATGGTCACACACTGTGAGCCCGAACGCGCCCCCGCGTGTGACGCACTAGTGGAACAGATAAATAAAAGTTATGAGCTCATAGAGTCCCCAGCCAGGCCGAAAAGAATGTTTCAACCAAACATAATTCCACTAGGCGCCGAGACAACCGCTGCAGCTCAAAGATTAAAGTTGCTCCGGCACTATGATGAACTTCAATGCAACAGAATTGGAAGATGAAAGGAGGCGGAATGCCTACAAGAATAATAAATATTGAACCGATGAAGATTAAAGTCCCTGATTCAAAGGGAGGATGGAAGTGGATCGACGCTCCGCGTAAAAGCACGCGATCGATCTACACGATTAAGAAGGAGAAAAGAAAGAATGAGAAAAGTTAAAAATATATTACCGCTGGCATGCTTATTGTTAGCGTCTTGCGCAACGACGGACCAGATCCAGGTTAAGAAAAGTATATATGCAGAAACGTGTACCAAAACCGATAACTACGGAACTATCGACGCCTATGAAGTGCTGAATATAAAAAACAAGACCACGTTTAAAGCTGCCGAATATATTGACTGCGAAGACGGACGTAACATAGTAGTAATTACATGGGATGGGGTCCACGATAAAACAGCCGCGAACCTCGCAGCCCAGGTTATGACCAAGTTCTTCACGCATTTCCACGGCGGAGAACATGTTTCTTATCTTTTAGTACCCGAAGAAAGCAGCGAAAATGCTTTTGTTTATGAGTTCAGGCCGTATACGCCACAGCGTACTATACTGTCGTTTTAAACTATTCTCATGGAGTTTGAACAGTGCTGGAAACTGGCGGTTCTTGACACTAGTGACAATACCGAAAAGAAGTTTCTGATCAGGACAACCGGCTATGAGAAAGAAAGATTAATTGAGATTCTCCTTGACGTTCACCCTGAGTATGCTAAAATAAGGGTGGAGGATATCAGTGAAGAGTGGCGATCTGGTGAGAAGATATAGCAGTGGGCTTCTAGGCATCGTGATCGAGGTACTCGACCGCTACGTTAAAGTATGCTGGAGCGATGACTACGGCACTTTTTGGGCTTCGATGAAGAGTATCGAGGTCGTCAGCAAAGGTTACAATAAACCCTTGACACGCGCCTCCTCATCTGCTACACTATAGACATGGAACAACTACCGACCGTGGGCGATCTCGTAAGATTCAAGGTGACCTGTCTTCCTCCATCTTATATTATAGCGACCGCCTTGAAGATTTTTCTCGTCAGCCATGATGATGGATATTATGTGCGGCTGCACGGAGAAGATGGGTTGGTCGCGCGCGATAACTTTGACATTGTGAGCAGAGCAAATGAATATCGGTGACTTGGTAAGATACTGCGCGGACCCCAACGACGGCAGGCTTGGAATTGTTATGTCCGAAGTGTATGACCTTCGCCCGAAGTGGCACGATGTATACCCAGCCGTCACTGTTCTGACGCGACACCAACATACCGGCGAAGAAGGTACGTGGACTTGGCAACTTGAAGATATAGAAATAGTGAGCAGTGTCGATGGAACAGTTTGAAGTTGGCGACTTGATCAAGTTGAAGCGCGCCCATCACCGTCCTCCCGGCGATACGCTGGCGATAGTGTTGAGCGTAGCGGCTTCACCGTTGTTTGGCCGAATGAAAATTCAGTATTTTGATAAGCCCCAACCATTTATGACCGATCCTCTACAATGGAAGTTGGCGAGCAGGAATGAATAAGTTTTATTGCAGATTTTGCGGCTGGCACACGCACAAACAGTGGTACTGTTGTTTGGCCTGCGGCAGCAGCGTGCCCCTAAAAGAAAAGTAAAAAACTGTTGACATCAGTTAACAATCTTGCTACACTATACCTAGATGACATTTAAAGTAGGCGACATCATTGAAAACAAAAAGCTGGTTATCAGGTGGCTCGTCACTGATGTCGGAGAATATAGCTACCAGTTACATGCCGTGCGCGGAGACGACGAAAGTCTTTTTCCGAAAGAAGTGGTGGATGCTGAGTTTAAGCTAGTAAGCAGGCCTCCCGATGAAGTTCGCAGTCGGTGATCTTGTAAGATTAAAAAACGAGTTCATGCAGCCCAGCCCCTCAGTTGGCATAGTATTGGATTATTGGCCCGTGGAACACGCACAGCATGGTTATATTTATCATATTGTGAGCGCGCGTTTTGGAAGTCACACTCTTGATCTGTCTGAAGAAGATTTTGAGGTAGTGAACAAATTAACCGAGAAAAAGATTGACAGCGGCTCGCTGCTGTAGTATGATAAGGATATGAATGGCGCGGTGGTGGAATCGGTATACACAGCAGACTCAAAATCTGCCGCCCACAGGGCTTGCGGGTTCGAGTCCCGCCCGCGCTACCAAGTGACGAAACAACCATGAGAACCCATCTTAATTTTGAAAAGAGCCACATTGAAACACTGTTGCGGCTACTGGAAGAAGTGGAGTCTGGTCGCCCCCTCAGTCCTTCTGAACAGTTTGTGCAAATGATTTTGAAAGAAGCATTTGACAAAATTGATAGCGTGTGGTAGAATAATACTATGAAAGGAATGACCTTTACAGAAGCCCGCGATATTGCCGAAGGACAGATCGTCTACGACGATATAGAGATCATTAGGGGTGCGTGGCAGTTTCTTATTGATAGGGGGCACATCCGACACATGGACGAGTGGTTTCAAAAAACCGCTGCCGAGTTAATTGAACTTAAAATCTGTTGGCCCGCGCCCGAGCGCCGAGGCCCGAGGGACAAAAGAAAAAATGATTTCAAAAATAGACCTCGTTAATAACGTAAGTTACTTCGGCATTCACGAAGATACGGCAGTTGCCAAATGGGATTCTCGAAAAGAATGCTTTTGGTACATTAGTCTCGCATATTGTCAGGCAGTTATGGTAACACTGAGACACCCGGCTGACGGAGGTTCTTTTGCGCCAGTCGCCGCTTTATTCGGACACGGAGATCACAATACAATAATGAACGGAAGTGGACAAGTATGAGTGTAATGGGACCAGATGGAAAGATTCTTCAACCCGGCGGCGGCTGGTGGTCGCCTTATGGTGATACCGAGGAAGAAATCCGCGAGAATATGAAAACCGGAGAAATGCCGAATGCCCCCGATGCGATGCGGGTTGGTCCGTCTAAATACTTTACGGGAACGGCGAAGGGTGATGAGCAACTCTCCGATTTTCTGGGAGATATTGGCGCGCTGGCTGGACAGGCGAAAGAAAGTTACGAAAAAAGGAAGAAAAAGGTTGACTAGCCTCACCCTATGAGGTATACTAAAAGGACAGTAAAGACGGGCGTTAACGCCCATCCCCAATAGAAAAGGAAAATTAAATGGAATATGTGAACAAAACGGCTTTTGCCATTCGGCTGATCGAAATTTGGAATGCGTCAAGAACCCGACAGGAGGCTCACCTTGCGATTCAAAACGAGATGGACGAGAACATTACTTACCCTCAAATGATGAACAAAGTTACTTATGCAAAAAGGAGTGGCGTTGCGGTCAAGGAACTTGAATGGGACGTTACAAACTGGTCGAAGGTAAAGAATCATTTTGTTAGTGACGCTTCCGACGACGATACATTTGAGATTGAAGAGTAAAAAATGATGTCTGATAATATGACGGAACTGGTAGATATTCTCATTTCTGAAAAAATGTCTACTATCATTGCAGAACTTCACGACCTCCCCTCGCCCAACGGCGAACCGTTTGGCGAACTACTGTCCACCTTGAAAACCTATCACAATATTCGTAATGAATGGCGTGAATTGATTAACTTCTAGTTTAATAAGAGTTAGGCCGACGCTTACGAACCTAAGAGTATACTCAGAAATGACTTACTTCCCCGCGCAGGGCAGTAACTCAGTAGGTCAGAGTAGCGTTCTTATAAAGCGCCGGTCGCGGGTTCAAGTCCCGCCTGCCCTACCAATATCGAAGGAATCTTATGTCCTACAAAAGAAATGAAACAGTTGTTTGTCGCGACGGATTTAGAATGTCCGTTCAGGCACACGATGGGGCTTATTGTTCGCCGCGCATTGATGATGCAGAAAAGTACACGCAGGTAGAAGTCGGCTATCCGAGCCACGCCGAAGAAATCATTATGCCTTGGGCTGAAAATCCTGACGAGCCTACTGAAACGGTGTATGGTTATGTTCCGGTATCGGTGGTAACAAATGTAATAGCAAAGCACGGCGGCATCCTGCGCGGGCAAGTCCCGAACGGCGTAGCTTATTTGAACGCATTGGACGATTTTCTTGTTGACACGAGCGACGAAAGGTGATAAGATATAAACATGGCACGAAAAAGTAAGTACAGAGTTGGCTCCCTCGTTGAAACGAAGCGGGGCTATGTCAAAGGACAAGGGATCATCATTGAGGAAAGGGAGATTACCAACAATCAGTATAACTACGTTGATGGCTTCATAGTTCGTTGGTTTGTCAATCCCAGGTTTCTGGTATGGAAGTCAATGCAGCACGAACAGGCTTCGCACTGCACGAAGAACCAGATCAGGGTAATATCGGTCGCAGCATGAAGGTTGGCGATCTGGTGCGCCTGACGGTCGATGGTGTTGTGGCGGCATGGTATCCCGATATGGATGCTCACGCGGTAGGTGTTGTGGTGCGCGTAGGTACGCTTGAGGATAAGATTCAACAACTGCTACCCGATCAGTATAGTGCTGCTGGCACGGAACTTGCTACGGTCCACTGGCCTTTGGGGCGAGACACTCATTTGCTACAAGACCTTGACATAGTTCGCAAATATTTTTCTTGACGTACCGGCTCTGTCATGGTATGCTATAAGCATGAAGATTGGCGATCTAGTAAAGTATCGAACGGCGACCCATTCCCCTGACCACAGCGAGTGGCTCGGACTAATCGTGCGGGAAATCCCCGGTACTGATGAAATCAAAGTTATAGAATGGGTCCACAAGAGCGGAGGCACAGATCGCGGCTCATACCGTGCCAGAGATTTGGAGTTGGTAAGTGAAAGTCGGTGACTTGGTGAAAGTCGGACATATCGGTATTGGGATTGTCACCGCTGTTTGGTGGGATCACGAAGAAGTCGAAAACGCGATTCGTATTCAGTTTGCCGATGGAACTTGGAGCCTTGAGAACGAAAGTATTGTGGAGTTGATCAATGGAAATCGGTGACATCGTAAAATTGATTGCAGAACCTAAAGTGGATTGGATGAAAAACTACTTGGATGAAACCTTTGAGATACTCAGTTTTCCCGGTAAAACCGGAGTAGAACTCAAAATGGTTGGAAGTAATCCCGAGTGGAAATGGATTATTGGGAAAGATAATATGGAGCTGCCAGATGAAGATCGGTGATCTCGTAACTTATAAACAACGCGCAGACTTGCAACAGTTTCCGTGTCCGTGGAGGCGCATGGGGATTATTATTCGCATGGGGCCGGGAAGGCTCAAAGAATCGGATGAGGAGTTTGAGGTTTATTGGTATG
>Ga0209756_1000648_pt1 | contig 33884 bp, 56 predicted proteins | sample ETNvirenome_6_85_FD_184071 | JGI IMG/M metagenome (GOLD analysis project Ga0209756, IMG submission 184071) | Marine viral communities from the Pacific Ocean - ETNP_6_85 (SPAdes) (version 3) | ecosystem: Environmental > Aquatic > Marine > Oceanic | place: Pacific Ocean | collected 2013-06-19 | reverse complement strand
TGTGTAAGTGTTCTTGAAGCATTTAGGGAAGATGAAACTGCACCAGCTATTAATCTGCGTGATTTAGCAGAAGCAACAGATCAGGGCATGCTAGTAAGTCCATTATTTCCAGCCAATGAACCATCAATTATATTTGGTGAAGGTGGTACAGGAAAAAGTATTATTACACTTTGGATAGCTGGATTAGTTTCTGAAGGTTTTGGATTTGATTGGGTATCTGCTAAAAAGAAAAATGTTTTATACCTGGATTATGAAACAAGTGAAGCTGAATTTAAAAGGCGTGGTGACAAGTTATCCAAAGGCATGGGTCTTGATATGCCATATGGGAATATATGGTACAGGAGATATAATTCACCACTGGTTGATATGGTTGAACATTTAAGGGAAGAAATAGACAGGAATAATATTGGATTTATTGTTGTTGATTCTGTTGGTTATGCCTGTCCTGAACCTATCAGCGATAAGGAAACAAACAAATATTTTAATGCTATGCGTACATTCCCAAATGTAACCTTTATTAATATTGCACATACATCAAAAGAGAATACTGCCAAGAAAACGCCATTTGGGAGTGTTTTTTGGTGGAATGGTGCTAGGAGTATATGGGAGATCAAAAAGAGCCAGGAACAGGGAGAATCAGAAATAAACAGCGTATTGCACCACAGGAAGATAAACAATGGCACAATGCAAAAACCAATTGGCTTCAATCTGAAATTCTTACCTGATTCAATAAGTGTTAATAATGCAGATGCAAAAGAGATTGAAAATTACCAGGTTACAAGAACAAGAACTGATGAGATATATCAGATTTTATTAAGAAGTAATGAAAAAATGACATTGAATGAAATACTATATGCACTGGATTTAGATGAATCAAAGACAAACAGTGTAAGGGCATCAATGTCCAGGAGTGATACCCTTGTGCATTTTGGTGATGGTTTATGGGGTGTTAAGGGCAAGAACTATGGCAATGGCAATAACAGTTCAATAAGCTGGTGATATGGGGAAGGATATAAAGTTGTTTCTATTACTGGTAATAAGTATATATTTTTTCTATGTATGTAACGCAGTTATTGGGTAATATTGACAAAAGTAGAAGTATATCAGTTAAAAAAGCAGATTAATGCAAACTAAAACTTTATATGGGTTGACAATGGTAAAACATATGTTTTATGGTTTACTTATATTATTAATATAAAGGGTAATAAAAAATGGAAAATTCAATAGAAGTTACAAATAAGGAAAACGGAAAAGATATACAGGTTTTAAATATATCATTCTACATCAAAGATAATCAATCAAGATTTAAATTAATCGCAAATGACCCCAAAGCTCTACAGCGATATGTAAATACTTTCTTATCTGCAAAGGGCAAAAATACAGGAATCGATATTTGGGCAGATTCTATAATCGAAAATTATAGAATTAAGGGGAAATAAATTATAAATATAAGGGTCAGGTGTAATGCCTGACCCTTTTTAGCATAGGAGATGCAAATGGGAAGGCAAGAAACAGAATACAATTATCTAACATGGGATAGAAAGGCACATACTAAGTGCTTAACTAAAGACATTCTTCAAGGCAAACCTTGTAAAACTTTTTTAAGAGAGTCATGTATTTTAGATTATGATAAATATTTTGAATACAAAAAAGAAGGAAAGGTAAACTTAGAATCTTCAGGCTATGAACAGGAATGGGGAAGTGGCTACAGAAGTGACGCAATAAGTGACTTCAAAAAAGGCTACGAATGGGCAATAGATGAAGGATATTGTGGGTTAGTCAAAGTTGTTATCAAAGAAGATGACCAAGGAATAGACAGACCTGAATATTGGGTTTGGAGTATAGTTGGTGGACAGAAAGATTTACCAACAAAATTTCCAACTAATAAAGAAATAGGACATTACTAAATAATTAACAACATAAGGGTAGGCGTTATGCCTACCCTTTTTAGCATAAAGGAAATGCAGATGTTTACAAAAAATGAATTAGAATTTATTAAAACAACTTTAAACACTATACTGCATGGCAGTCATGGGGTACTGGACGTTAAGGAAATGAATAAGGAAGCAAGGGCAATGCTTTTTGACATCACCAGTAAAATTATGATGAAGCAACGTGGTGATGACCCTAGCACTTGGAAATCATTGTTTAATCATTTACAGGAACAAAAAAAGGAGATGCAAAATGCAAAAAACAAATAATAAATCCAGCTTAGATTTATCTAAATTAATACCAGGTATTGTGGCAGTGGAAACGTCATACATAAAAGATGGTGCTGAAGAAAGTACAGTATATTCTCTTAATGATTTAAATTCAGGGCATTACAATAATGATTTAACAAGCATTAATGGTAAGGATATATTCCATGATGAAGCAGAATTTTTAAGGTTATTATCAATAGCATTAAAGAGAATTGCAAAAGGGTTATATGTTGATGAAAAAGCGTATATTACTACTGTTCCAAATGCAAAGTTATTAAGGACAGGAATGTTTGCGTACAATGATTCAGAATGGAGTTCTGTCACAATTTATACTGATGCAGATTATTTAAAAAGAATGTTCAGGGATTAGGGGGATACAAAATGGATAAAGAAGAACAATTTGAATTAATGGAAACAAACCTGGATTTTAGCAAGTTATCAAAAGAAGAAATTATTAGATTCTGGAATTTGCTAGGACACAAATCAGAAGAAGACAGGTTTTGTTTAAGTTTAATTTTTGACAATGAAAAATGTACCTGTATTGATTGGGAAACAAAAAGACAAGTACATGATTGGGGGCAATGGGAAGATGTAATGCCATATCACGTTAAACAAAGGCAAGTCAATTATTATTTAGGAGATATTACAACGTGTGTGTATTGTGGTAATTATTTTCTTGGACATGGACATGGTGGTTGGAGTGGTACTGGTCACAGAAACTTTCATTGGGAACACGTTTGGGATATGCCTATTTATCAAACTGAAGTAGAAAGAAATTATAATGAATGGGTATATGAAACAAAAGAAGAATGGTTAAGCAGAACAAGAAAGCGTATTGCTGAACTAGATATTCTAAGTTCTGACAAGTATGACAAAGGGTCTAAAGGCTATTGTTTTAATTGTGAAGGCAAGTTTAGGCAAGAAGTAGAAGAACTAGCACCAGTGGTTAATATAGATGATGTATTGATACAAGCAGAAGGTGACAGGCTTTTGAGTTTATTAAAAGAATATTATGATTTTGATTCAGACAAACAACATTCAAGAAATTCAGATGGAAAATGGATATATGGAAATAAATATTTTAAAGAAAGACAAAAACCATATCAGGAATTAGCAGAAAAAAATAATACTAAATGGTATGAATCAAAAGAAAGAATTGAGTTTTACAAAAAAGAGTTAGTGCAATGGGAAGGCAAGTTTACATGGAAAGAATATCATGCTTTGCCAATGAAAGAGAAGAACAAGATAGGCAGTAATAATACTTGCGTTGATTGTTGTGGAGTTAAATAAAGATATTCAGATAAAAAAGGGGATGCAAATGAATTTAGTTACTGGGAATAAAAAAGAAGATTTAAAAAGATTAAGGGCATTAAGTTTTACAAGACGTAACGCAATAGCGTTTGATATGTATGGTGAAAGAACTGGAACAAAAAGCACTGGATATCAGGAAGAACTGGAACATACAGAATATGCAGAATATCCTACTGTTTACAATGTCCAACAAATTGCAAACATATTTAAAACAGTTCTTGAAAGAATAAGTATAGGAAATTATGACCTGGTTAAAGAGAATGGAAGCGTTATAGAAGTTGCAACTTATCCTTCTCCTTATGAAAAAACACTTAACAGACTTGAACCACACAAGATTATTAAAGGCAAGGTTGTTGTTTACACCAGTGATAGTTGGTTTGAAGAAGTGATGATTACAAGGGAACAAAGAGATATAAAAATAAGTTCAGCAGTATTAAAATGTGTAAACAAATATGCAGAACGTAGTGCTGATTGGGAAGGGTGTTTACAAGCATACAAATATTTTATTGATACAGGTGAAAGTGTTGGTACTATGATTTGTTGTGAATGGTGGCAAGAAGCGTTGTCTATGTGTGAACGTACCCTGATGCAAGAACACGTTGAAATAATAGCAAATAAGGGTGAAAAAGAGCATATAAGAATATGTGGTGAGATTAACAGAAAGGGAGTGACACAATGAAGATGGTATTGAAATACAATTCCAGGACAGGAAAGTTTACTGGGAAGTTAAACAGGAAGAAGTTGCAGACAGATGCACATAATGACTATATGCAAGATAAATTTAAAAAACAGGCACAAATCAACAGACAGGATAGGTTATAATCTTGATTACTATGAAAGATGAAATAATGATAATACAGGGCAAGGGTGATGGTTATATGACCTGTTACACCTGTGGTGTGCGTATGACTCTCAGAGAAGTTGGTAGGAACAGATATGAAGGCAAGACTATGGAGAAGGCATACAGGGTAGTTAGCTGGTGTGATAAATGTGTTCCAGTGGGATTGCATAATGAATGAGAAGTTAGCAGAAAAATTACAGGAACTTAATCCTGAAGCAATTACATATGATGGTCTTGATTCAGCATTGATTGATATAGGGCATCACAACAATAATGGAACAGGAGATTTTTATGCAGTGTATGATTTTGAATTAATCATAGTTGAATTAATTAAACAGGGTATGACAAGGCTTGAAGCAATTGAATATTATGATTTTAATATTGCTGGGCTTGGGCATACGCAAGCACCAATTATTATAATGGGTTATCTAAAATGAAATATAAGAAACCAAATAACAAGATAGAAGCGTTAAGACTGGCAATGGCTTTGGTTAAGAGTGCAAGAACACCTGAACAACATACACAAGCCAGTAACAAATTATTTGGCATTGCTGATGCGTGTAGTGAACAGGAAGTTGAATCAGCATTAATCCAGGAAGGATTGTGGGACGTTATATTAAATGGTCTTGCTAATAAGGGAGATAGGTAAATGATAATTAAATGTGCGTGTAAAGAGTATGAAACAGAACTGCCATATGTAGAAAATGACATTTTATCAAGACTATATATAGAAATTGACTCTAATGTAACAAGAATCCACAGATACAAGGCAATTAAACATGATGTTAATGAATGTAAAGCTACTACTGGAGATAGATAATGAAGTGTGACAGGTGTAATACAACACTGGCTGATGAATATACTAAAGTTGACCCTGATAATCCAGTGCCATCAATAGCTACTATAGAACCATATTACCTATGCAATGAATGTGCTAAAGAGTTATTATTAGATTCACAACAAGCAAATGAAGGAAATGAAATATGAAACATATAGTTAGTTTAAGTGGTGGTCTGGCAAAGGTAGGACAAGACCAAATGTCTATGTTTGATGGTGTTGCTGAAGATTCTTATGGGTGCTTCTGTGCATATTGATTTAACTAAAGAAGAAATACAATTGGTAATTGACTTAATCTACTGGTATGAAGATGTCAGGCAAAACGTAGATGGATTAAGACAAGACTTGAAAGACTTAGAAACTAAACTGGAAAAAAGTAAGGCTTCACTACTATCCTGATATAACAAGGTTTAACACTGTTATACCCTTGTTATACCCAATATACCAATTATTAGTAACATGGTTTAACTTGTTATACCTTGTTATATAACTTGTTATATCCCTTCATATCCAGCATAACGTTTGATTTATTGTGTTATATGGCTTACCCTTCCTATATATGTATATACGTTGTCCCTATAACAATATACATACAGAGTATGTATATATGTTATTATATGGGGCATGAATAAAGTACATAGTCTTATCAGCAAGATGCTATTCAAGGAAAAATACACGAAGTCCACTCATGCGATTTTTTCTCAAAAGGTGCAACAGAAAAAAACAACTGGACGTACCAGGAAGAAATTTACATATTCTAATGAGAGAATGAAGTTATCAAGACATGACACCTGGAAGGCACTGCATCCTGGTGAAGGTTTGATTGGTGACTCCAGTGACAGGCACGTCCAGGATAAAATTATTTTATTAGTGGGTGAGATTATTCGTGGTGGTCTTAGTGAGTATGGAACTGAATGGCTGGACTACAGGATTGGAAGGTACTGGTGCAAAGTTGCAAATGCTGAACCAACATATATCAAACGCAAGATTGATAGTGGTGTTAAGCCACTACGTCCTAAGAATATGCGTAAATAACGCACATAAACATACCATATCCACGCTTTAAGCACCTTTAAGGCATACCCATACCATATACGCATATACCAGCATACAGGGGGGGTATCGTATTTACGCATATAAGCAATTACCATTAACCAACTACCTATTTACAAATTATAAAAAAACCAATATGAACATTGACATTGGTTGCATATGCCTTTAAACTTTTTATACATTTAGAAATATGCACAAGGGGAAATGCAATGTTTACACAATCAGTGCCTGATGGCTTTTATTACAGGGAAATCAATGATGCAGAAATCTTACGCCCACTTATGGGACGTGGTTATGCAGATGTTAAGATATTTTATAAGCTGAAGAAGTTTAGAGAAGAAAGAAAGTGGAGAGAAGTTATAAATATCCTGGCAAACATAGGTTATGAAAAAGGGAATCAATTTTTTAATACACATGAACTGCTGGGTGAATTATGTTCAGAGAAAATAAGATTTAGAGTTGATGATTTATCAATGTCACTTGGAAGGGTATGGGACGTGATGCAGAAGGATTACTGGGCGTGTGCTTGGGAAACAGACAGAAGGACAAATGACTTTTATAAGGACAGGCTGGTAAGACCAATGCTGGATAAATTGCAAATTGGTCATGTGTCTATGGAACATGGGGATATGGTTCAGTTTAAGGGAATGACTTTTATATTATTTGATGAAGCAGTTTATGATGGCAAGGGTTATAATGCACACAATCTTGTTGGCTATAAACAAAGCTGGGGTCAGCTTATTAGAAGAACTGATGGTGAAGGTGAAGTGGAAGGCGTTACAATAAAATTATTACCCAGTTGACAAATGTATTTAAAAGAAATTGAACATTTATTAAAAAATGATACCAGGTTTGACATAAGTCAGACTTTTGGACATCCTAAAAAACAGGATTTTGAATTTTCTGTTGGCAACACATTTAAGGAACTAATGTTTATGGACACTGTCATTCCTGATCTTATAACTTTTAAAAATGTTATTATGAATAAATTTTCAGATCAGTTGTATGCACAAAATGTTCCTGGTGAAGAAATACATGGAAGGATTGCAAGAATGTGGGCATCACTAATCAGGGAAGAACACGCATATCATCTGTTACTGGAAACAGGGAAAAAATATGGACTGGATAAAACTGACATTATCAGAAATCCTGACTTAGATGTGAAGAAAGGTATTGATGTTTATTTAAGAAACAAATTTAATCTGTCAGAATCAGGCAAGTTGGATATATTACAGGCAACAAAAGAATCAGTTGAATTTAGAGATATTAAAGATACACGCAGAATAAAAGGGCAAGATGTTCCAGGTAAAAAAGAAAAAATTAAATTAGGAACTGGGAAATATGCCACACCTGATGCAACAAAACAAATTAATAACTGGTATTTATTACATAATGATTATGCTTATATTTTAATAAAAAAATATTTGCCATTTATTCAAATTACACGTTCAATGATTTTGAAAAATTTTTTAGGATTCCAAAAGTAGATTATTTGTAACAATCCTATATATTGTGTTATATTATAGAACCATACAATATGTGGGTATTCGTGTGTCAAAAAATTTAGCAATAAAATTGAGAAGAAACCAAATTTTAGAATATAAAATTGCTGGTTTTACAAATCAAAAGATTGCTGAAAAATTAAACGTATCACCTTCTGTAGTATCAAGTGATATTAAATTGTCATTACAATCACTGGAAGATTCAACAAGCAAAAATGTAGAGAAAATGCGTGTGCTTACAAATGCAAGACTGGAAAACTTACTTGTTCCATATTACATGAAAGCAATTGCAGTAAATGACATTGGTGAATTTGAAGGTGATATTGAATCAGCAGAATTTTCAAGAAAAATTTTAAATGACATCAGGCAGTTGTGGGGTGCTGATTTAAAGAAGCAAGATATTAACATTGATGCCAGGAATCAGACAGTTGTATGGGATAAAGATGAAAGTCCAAATGATTTATTAGAAGATAAAATAAAGAAATACATTGCAAGAAACAACAGAACAAACACTGATAAAACAGGCACAGAATCTAACTAAAGAACAGGCAATTAAAAAGTTATTTGACTGGCGTTCTGAACTTAATGCACGTCCTAATCAGATTGCACCTGATAGTGACTTCACTTGTTGGCTTATTTTAGCTGGACGTGGATTTGGGAAAACAAGAACTGGTGCTGAATGGGTAAGGGAAAGAGTAGAATCAGGGTTGTCAAAACGTATAGCATTAATTGGTAAGACTCCAGCAGATGTGCGTGATGTAATGATTGAAGGAGAAAGTGGACTGGTTAATATTAGTCCCCCATATAATATGCCAAAATATGAACCATCAAAAAGAAGATTAACATGGGATAATGGTGCAATAGCACAGACATTTTCATCATACGAGCCTGACCAGTTGCGTGGTAGTCAGTTTGACACTGCATGGGCAGATGAGATGGCCAGTTGGGAGTACCCTGAAGCGACCTGGAATAATTTAATGTTTTCTTTAAGACTTGGTGAAAAACCACAGGTTTGTGTGACTACTACACCAAAACCATTGCAACTGCTTATAAATTTAAGAGATGCACAAACAACTGTACTTACAAAAGGTACAAGTTATGACAACAGGGAAAATTTAAACCAGCAATTTTTTGATTCAATATTATCCAAATATAAAAACACAAGACTTGGTATGCAAGAAATATATGCAGAAATACTGGAAGAATCAGATAATGCTTTGTGGAAACGTGAATGGCTTGATGATGCAAGACTGATTGATGCACCTGAAGAATTGGAAAGAATTGTTATTGCAATTGACCCAGCAGTTACTTCAAAAAAGACAAGTGATGAAACTGGTTTAATTGTAGCTGGTAAAGATAAGGAAGGTAAATTTTACGTTCTTAATGATTCCAGTGGAAGATATACACCATCAGGCTGGAGTGAAAAAGCAATAATGCTTTATAATCAGTTTCAATGTGACAAAATAATTGCAGAAGTCAATAATGGTGGGCAGTTAGTAGAGCATACTTTAAGAACACAATCAGAAAATGTCCCATATAAATCAGTTCATGCAAGTAGGGGTAAACGCACAAGGGCAGAACCAATTGCATCACTATATGAACAGGGTAAGGTTCATCATGTTGGCAATTTTGAAAGACTGGAAAACCAACTTTGTAACTGGGAAGCAACATCAGGTGAACCAAGTCCTGACAGGTTGGATAGTTTGGTATGGGCGTTAACTGAGCTAAGTGATTCAGGCAATCCATCAATACGTTGGTTATAAGGAGTGTAACATGGCATGGTATAACAAAATAAATCCATTTTTAAAAACAGAAGAAAAAGCACCTGGACTGGATAATTCATTATTTCAGAATTACACAGTGGGTGGGACATTATCAAATGTTACACCTGGTGATTATGTGTCAGCATATGGTCAGGTTGGCTGGGTATTTGCCTGTGTTTCAAGAATTGCAAGTGCAGTTGCAGAAACAAACTGGAGATTATATAAAGTAAATGAAACTAATAAAGAGAAAGAAGAAATTATAAATCACCCAGTATTAAGTTTATTTGATTTTGTTAATGAATATACTACTGGTCTTGAAATGATGGAACAGACACAGACATATATTGATTTACTTGGTGAAGCGTTTTGGTTAATTATAAGGGACAGGGCAAACAGGCCAGCAGAATTGTGGGCTATAAATCCAAATAAAATAAAAGTTGTACCACATTCAAAAGATTATATTGCTGGATATGTATATGTAAATGGACAGGAGAAAATCCCACTTGAAAAATCAGAAGTTATACACATTAAACTTCCTAATCCTAATAATCCATACAGGGGTCAGTCACCTATTGCTTCTATCATGTCAGATATTGAAGCTGAAAAATTTAGCAGTCAATATAACAAATCATTCTTTCAGAACAGTGCAGAACCTTCAGGAGTCATAAATTTTGAAGGCACACTTACTGATTCGCAGTATGAAAGGCTGAGATACCAGTGGAATGAACAACATCAGGGAGTATCAAGAAGTCATAAAGTGGCAATACTTGAAGGTGGTGCTACATGGCAAGGCAAAACTGTAAATCAAAGGGATATGCAGTTTAAAGATTTAAGGCTGATGAATCGTGATGTTATTCTTGGGGCGTATGGTATGCCTTTGCATATCCTGGGAATCAGCGAAAGTGTAAATAGGGCAAACGCTGAAGCAAGTGAATATACATTTTCAAGATGGGTATTAAAACCAAGACTTCACAGGATAAGGGCAAAATTAAATGAACAGTTTATTCCAATGTTTGGTGAAAACTTATATTTTGATTATGACTCACCAGTTCCTGAAGATGTACAACGTAATTTATCAGTTGCAGATACTGGTTTTAAATCAGGATATATAACACGAAATGAAGCAAGAACATTAGTTGGTCTTGACTCAGTTAGAAATGGTGATGTGTTTATGATGCCACTGGCATCAGTCCCTGAAAATGTTACAAGACAAAAAGGGGTGAAGGATATAAATGACTTTACAACAGAATATAAAAATTACAGGGTAAAAACATTTCTTGATAAATATGACAACTTTCAGAATAAACTTGAAAATGAATTTGAAAAAATATATATCAAACAAAAGAAGGAAATTGTTAAAAATCTAAAAAAAGACCCTAAGAAAAATCCATTTGATGAAATGAAGTGGATTGAAGTAATGCAAGAATCATTAACTTCTTTTTATAAGAAAACAATTGCCAAAGCTGGTAATGATACACAGGAAGAAATAATGAGAAGGGCAAACAGATTACTTACAAGATCAGTTAAACAAAAAACACCATATAAATATGATTTTGATTCTGAATCAGATGCCATTGTAAGTTTCATTTCAAAAAATGCGTTATCTAAATCCAAATACCTGGTTGGTACACAGGCAAAAGAAGTCAGGGATTTAATAATTGCATCAAGAGATATAGAAGGTGTTGGTGTTGAAGGACTGGCAACGCAAATTAACCAGTCATTTGGTGATGATGCAGTTTATCCATTTGATAAAAAATATGCAACAAAAGTGGCAAGAACTGAAACAATATCAGCTTTAAACCACGCAACACTTGAATCAGCCAAGCAGTCACAAATTATTTCAAATAAAATATGGCTGACAACACAAGATGATGGCACTAGGGCTGAACATTCAACTGCTGATGGGCAAAGAGTTCCATTGGCTGAACCATTTAATGTTGGGGGTGAATTGTTAGATGCACCAGCTTTAGGCAGTGACCCAGCAAACAATATTAATTGCAGATGCACTATCCTGGAAGAAATTGATTATGATGATATGCTTCAGGAATTTGTTGAAGGGGGTGTGCCAATTAATGACCCACATACATATTATGTTAATCAGATTGGTGATGGTAAATCAGATGATTTGCAAATAAAAGAATCTGATTATCAATATCCACTACAGGAAGCAAGGTGTCCTGATTGTGATAAATTACTTGCTAAAAAATTACTTGGAACTGTTAGTTTATATTGCAGTAGATGTAAAAAAGAAATTAAATTTAATGAAAAAAGTTTGACAAAAACAAAATAGATAGTTTATAATTTTTACAAATTAAATATGGCTAGAGTTTTTAAAACCAATGCCAATAATGTGAATCCTGAGAGATCGTTTTTATAAGTGACCAGCTTATATAAAGGGTCTTTTTTTGTGTGAAAAAGGTCTGAAACTTTAACAAATAAGGAGTACACATGGCTTCTGAAAATGAAGTAAAAAAGATTTTCAAAAGTTACAGGGCAGAAACCAAATCTGTTGACGATAAAGAAGGTTATATAAAAGCTATTGTATCAACTGAAGCAGTGGACAGAGATGGTGAAATAATACTTTCATCAGCCTGGCGTAAAACCATTGGTGATTTTATGAAACACCCAGTGTTAATATCATCACATGATTACAATGACCTGACCAAGCAGTTGGGTGAATGGGTATCTTTGGAAGTTACTGACAATGGTCTTGAAGGGGTAGCAAAATACTACATCAACAAGGGCAATGCAGAAGCTGACTGGGGATATGAGTTAGCCAAGCAAGGTAAATCAGCATATAGTGTTGGGTTTATGGCTTATGACTACATGGAAGGCAATGGTGAAGATAATGCCAAACGTACATACACTGATGTTGAACTTCTTGAAATTTCACAGGTAACAATTCCCAGCAATCGTGATTCATTGGTAACAATGCGAAGCAAAGGGTTAAATCCAGTTGCAGAAGAAATTGCAAAAGAATTATATCCTGAAACAGAAGCACAGGAAGAAGAATCAAAAGCACCATTACCTGGTGCTGACCAATACACAACTGAAGAAGAAGCACTGGAAAGGGCTGAAGAAATTGGTTGTGAAGGTACTCATACAATGGAAGATGAAGATGGAAATACAATTTATATGCCTTGTGCAACGCATCAGGACTATGATGAAATTACAAATCCATCTGAAGAAGAAGAAGAAGAACAGGAAGAAAATCCTGATGGGTATGATGAAGATAAAGGTGTAAACTTTGTAACTTTTACAAAAGAAGAAAAACAGAATTTAATGAAAGCAGTTGACAATATTAATGACCTGGAAGCAAAACAAACAGAAAAAATATATTCTGTTGCTGATGCTATCAGGGAAGGTGTCAACGCTGGTTTAAATAAAATTAAAAATAATAATTCCAAAAATAAGGAGTAAATCATGGCAGAAGATGAAATAAAATCTACTATGTCAGAGAAGGACTTTAATGAATTAAAGCATGAAATTGAAAACAACACAAAAGCAGTTGTTGAAGATGTGCTTAAATCAAATGTACCTTCTCAAAGACTTCCAATGAGTGAAGAAGATGCCAAAGCTAAAGAAGGCAATGGTAAATTCAAATCATTTGGGGAGTTTGCAAAATCAATTCATGACAAATCAATTGGAAACAATAATGATGTCAGATTGAAAGCATTAAATGAAGGTTCAGGTGAAGCTGGTGGCTTCCTTGTACCTGAAGAATTTAGGGCTGAATTATTAAGCCTGGCTTTAGAAGAAGCAGTTGTAAGACCAAGAGCAACTGTAATTCCTATGGCTTCAAACACAATTAAAATTCCTAGAATTAAGGACACAAGCCACGCATCTAATGTGCATGGTGGTGTGACTGCAAACTGGACAGAAGAAGCTGGTAGTTATACTGCTTCAGAACCTGATTTTGCACAATTCCAGCTAACTGCTAAAAAGTTAACTGGGTATACACAGGCAAGTGATGAATTGGTACAGGATTCAGCAATTGCACTTGAATCACTTTTAATCAATCTTTTTGGAAGTGCCATCAGGCATTTTGAAGAGAAAGCATTTATAGGTGGAACTGGTGCTGGTGACCCTGAAGGAATACTAAATTCAGATGCCTTAATTTCAGTTTCTAAGGAAGTTGGGCAAAGTGCAACAACAGTGGTATATGAGAATATCATTAAGATGTACTCAAGAATGTTACCCAGTTCACACAACAACGCAGTATGGATTGCACATCCTGACGTGATGCCACAATTAATGCAGATGGCATTGAATGTTGGTACAGGTGGTAGTGCAATTTGGGTTAATAATGCAGTTGATGGTGTTCCAATGACTATATTTGGCAGACCAGTATTATTAACTGAACACGCTGAAACACTGGGGACAGTTGGAGATATATATTATGCTGATCTTTCCTATTATTACATAGGGGACAGAAATGGTTTAAGTATAGCTTCATCACCACATTACAGGTTTGCAAATGGTGAAACAGTTTGGCGTTTCACAGAACGCTTAGACGGGGGCATGATTTTGGACAGTGCTATTACACCTGAAAATGGTAGTAATACAATGTCACCAATCGTGGCACTCGCAACAAGAAGTTAAAATTTATAAACAACATTAATAAATAAGGAGTATTTATTATGAGCAACAAAGGTTCAGAAGATTTTGCAGTAACACTGCTTGAAACAACTGATATTGGTGGCACTTCAGCTACCACATCTTATGTTTCAATGGAAGGTTTTGACAGGGCAACTGCTTATGTTGAGATTGGCACATGGGACAGTGGAGATGATTTGGATTCTTGCCACTTATTACAGGCAACTGATACATCAGGCACGTCCAGTAAGGGCTTAACAACTTCAGCAAGTGGTGGAAACTATGACACAGATTCCCCTGTTGATGCAGATGGAAATTTTGTCATCATAGACATAAGAGCAGAAGATTTAGACACTGATAATGGGTTTAAAACTATTGCTTTATATGTGGCTGAAGCTGGTAATTCAGGAACAGATAATGTAACTGGATTTATAATCAGGCATGGTGCAAAACATAAGGCAAAAGAGAAAAATGGTGCATCATCAACAGGTGCACAGGTTTATGTAACACCTTAATTGATGTTTTTTCATAGGTACTGGGAATGGATAAAGAAAAGAAAAAGATAAAGTTGAAAAACAATAAGTTTTCTAAACCTTCTAACAAATCTGTTCCCTTCCCTATGAAGCATAAACAAATTAAGAAAGCAGAAAAAGTAAAATAAAAATTATTAACAGGCATACGCAGTTTAAAAACTGCGTTACAAACAATAAGGAGTAACGTATGCCACAGGTACACGCAAGAAGAATAAGGGGTGCGTTGGCTTACTGGTCAACACACAGAAAAAGAATACTACACGCAATTGGTGAAAATGTAGTGGAATTTATTGAAGATTTTACAAACTTCAATGTTGATGACACTACAGGTGATGCAACTTCCTGGACAACAACAGTTGTTGAAGCTGGTGGTGGTGGTAACACAACACACGCATCAACAGATGCTTCAGGTGGTAAATTATTAATCACAACTGACAATGCAGAAGATGATGGTTTAACCCTACAATTAAATGGAGAATCTTTTGAAACTACATCAGACCAGGATTTGTATTTTGGTACAAAACTGGCAATTAATGATGTTGATCAGACAGACCTATTTATTGGGCTTGGAGTAACAGACACAACACCTTTGGGTGGTATAGCAAATGGAATTTATTTTGAATCAGTTGATGGTTCAGCAAGTATATCAACAGTCACAGAAAGTGGTTCATCAGAAACACAAAATGATTCTGCTGGGACACTTGTTGATGCAACAGAACTTGAACTGGAATTTTACTATGATGGAACTGCTGGAAATGTAGAATTTTACATTAATGGTTCACTGGTAAATACACATACCACCACAATACCATCAACAGAAATGAGAGTAACAATACATTTCTTAACTGGTGAAACAACTGCCAATACTTGCACTATTGACTGGATTAGATGTATTCAGATGGGTAGGTAATTATGACAGAAGCAAAATTTGGAAGTAACAGAACCAGGTCAGTTGAAGTGCTATATGGTTCAAACAGAACAAAAGCAGTTAAACCTAAAGCCAAAGTTAAAAAACCAACAACTTCAAAAACTACTAAGAAGAAAGTAATAAAGAAGGGGGATAAATAATGGCTGGAAGTATAACAACTACAACTACAAGAAATGGTGCAATCCATAAATATTCTATGGCTTGTACAAGTGATGCTTCAGGTGATGTTGACACAGACACTATTAATTTAGTACAGGGTGAAATTATTGAAGTACAATATTCACCAGGTGGCACAACACCATCTGACAATTATGACCTTGTTATGAATGACAGTAATTCAGTTGACATTTTAACAGGTACAGGTGCAAACCTATCAAATAGCACACACACTTACAAAGTTCCAGCAGTAAGCACTTATTTTAAAGTGTTTATTGAAGCTGGTGCTTATGATTTGGTTGTGTCTAATTTAGGTAATGCAAAAACCTGTACTGTAGAACTGTTTATCCAGGAAATGTAAATGGCTTGGAATGAACTGTTAGCAACATTAAGAGAGAACAGGGAATTATCACAAGAAGAAAAAGTGGTTGCGTGTCCCAATTGTGGACACGCACCATTAGATGAAAGAGATGGAATATTAAATTGTCCCATTGGGGATTACAGGAGTGACCAGGTATGAGAACTGATGGCAATAGTTATGGCAATTTAGCCACACTAAAAACAATGATGGATATAAGTGGTACTGGTAATGATACTGAATTATTACAATCACTTGAAATGGCATCAAGATCAATTGATGCTTTTTGCAGAAGGGCTTTTTATATTACATCTGAAACCAGGCAATTCAGGGGAAAGGGTAGCAGATTATTGTTAAATACTGACTTACTATCCATAACTACTTTAACAACACTTAAAAGTGACAGGTCAACAGATAAAACATGGGCAACAACAGATTATGAGTTATTTCCACTGGGTGACACTGTATATCCAAAAGAATGGATTGAATTAAGTGATGATACAACTGCTGGGTCTTTTGCAAGTGGCATAAGGCGTGGCGTACAGATAGCTGGAATGTTTGGATATGGCAATGGCACTTCCAGTACACCATATTTATCAGCAACAACAACAAATGATGGCAGTTTTGGTGCAAGTGATACAGATTTTACTGCTACTGCTGGTGCTAACTTAAATATTGGAGAAACAATATTAATTGACAGTGAGCAAATATATATCACAGGTATATCAAGTAACACCATAACTGTTCAAAGGGGCATGAATGGTACAACAGGGGCATCACATAGCACTGGTGCAACAGTATATGTCTACAAATACCCACAGGCAGTTGAAAATGCCTGTTATATGCAGAGTGCCAGGACAAGCAAAAGATTCTTAACTGCTTATGCAACATCAATTGGAACACCTGAATTTAATCCATTTGACGTGCAGAACAATCTTGATGAAGATGTGCAAAGATTATTATTACCATTAAGAAGGCACAGGATTTAATTATGTCAGCACAATTAGGGGTAACAATACAGGGTTTAAAAGAATTAAATAAAAAACTTAGTAATGCTAAAAAGTTGCGTAATCCAGTTGAAAAATACCTGGAAAGGGCATCAGTAACATTAAAAAACTTTGTCAGGATATATTCCCCAGTACGTTCAGGTGCAATGCGTGGGTCATGGGAATCAACATTAAAAGCTACAAAATATGATGCAGTTGCAAGAGTATTCAATGTTGCAACAAATAAGGGTGTGCATTATGCAGTGCCTTTAGAAGAAGGTATTTCAGCCAGTGGGAATCCTTTAATACCAAGCAGTTCAGACCCAAGAATTAGAATACCATTTTTAGCACCAGCGTATGAAAAAATGCGTGAAAAATTAGGAGAATTAAACAGAAAACTGGGTGCTGATATAAAGAAGGAGTTTAAGAAAAGATGAGCTTAAAAGGGATTAGAGATGCAGTGCAAACAAGCATTGATAATATATCAGGGTTAAGAGTATATGACACAGTCCCTGATACCATAAGAGAATTACCAGCTTGTTGGGTACTGCCAATTGGTGGGACTTACAATGACACTTTTAATAGTGGTATGACACATGAATTTGAAACAACTGTACTGATTGCAAGGGGTGGTAATCTTGATGAAGTCCAGGACACACTTGATGATTTATTAGAACCAACAGGAAGTGGGTCAATCCCAGCATACATACATTCAACAAGTTTAAGCACACATGGTTCAGATATTTTAGTTACAGGTTACAGGGATTATGGTGGGCTGGAATTTAATGGCACACCTTTTATTGGAGTAAAAATAGATTTTCAGGTTATGGTTGATTAAGGGAGTATTATGACAGAAGCAAGAAAAAACAAACATTATGAAGTATTACAGGGAAGGTTGAAATTTGATTTTGCCAAAACTGTTGTCACAGTTGGTGATATTGTAGAACTTGGACAGGAAGATATTGATAATGGATATGACATTGATTCATTAGTGGCTACTGGCTTTTTAAAAGAAGTGAGAAAACCACGAAAGAAAAAAGAAAAACCAAAAGATAATTCTGAAGAAGAAACAGAAATTAAGGAAGGTGAATAATGGCAAGGCAATCAGCTAAATCTACAGACATCTATATTGACAGATTTCAATTTGAAACATTTACAAATTCATTTACTTTTACTGTAGGAAATAATTTACCTGAAGTGACTGCATTTGGTGATGATGCACTTACTTATGTGCAAGGGCTTCCAAATGCTGACTTTAGTTTAAACAGTTTTTTTAGTCCCACAGATGATGAATCAGATGAGATTGTAGAAAATGCTTTAAGTGGCACAAGTGAAGTTATGATTGCACCAAGTGGAATTGCAGTTGGCAATAATTCTTATGAAGTTAAAGCAAATTTGACAAGCAGAAGCCTGGACAATCCAGTTGATGGTGCAACTGCACTGAATACAACTGCTACTGCTACTGAAAGTATAAGAAGAAGTGCAATTTTATATACACCAAGTTCAACTGCATTAACAAACACAGGAGTAAGGGCAGATTCAAGAGTTGATACAGGTTCAGCATCTTCAATAGGAACATTAAGTGCTGGAAGCACTAAAACTGCAACGTTAAGGGTGACTTCAGTTAGTGGCAGTGGTACTGCAACAATTAAAATCCAGGATTCAGCACACGTTGACTGGGCAGAAGGAACAGGATATTCAGATTTTGTTGCATTTTCACAATTCAGTGGAGTGGGAACAGAGTCAGTAAGTACAACAGATGCGTGTGACAGGTATTTGCAGATCACAGTAAGCCAGTATAGTAGTTTCACAAATTTTACTTGCATGGTTTCTATGGGTGTAGAAGTAGGAACATATTAAATAGTTTATTAAAAATTTTATTAACAAAAAAAAATAGGAGAACAAAATGGCAAGACAATCAGGAAAGTCAGCAGATTTTTCTTTTAATAGCGTGGCTATTGAAGATGAACTGACGAATATCACGCAGACAACAGACGTCAACATTGTTGAAGTTACTGCGTTTGGTGATTCAGCTGGAACATTTACTGAAGGGTTACCAACTTCTAATTATTCTATAAGTGGATTTTTTGACCCATCAGCCAGTCAGGGTGATGCAACAATATTCACCAGGATAGGAAGTGGAAGTGCAACTGCAAGTTTTGAAACAACAGGATCAACTGCAGGATCAAACACACCAGTGTATTCAGGTTCAGCTTTTGTCAGTAGTTATTCAATAACTTCTGATGTAGGTGGTGCTACAACATACACTGCTGATCTACAGGTATCAGGTGCATTAACCAGGGCAGTAAGCTAATAATTATTTAAAAGGGGGACAACAATGAAAAACTTTAAAATAAAACCAAAGGAAGTGGATTCTTCAGATTGCATTATTCATATAGGGCAAAAAATTGAAGAAGGAAAAATTGTGGAAATGGGTGAACCAGTAAAACTTCACGAAAATGAATGGGTTAAGGTTCTTCCAATAATAACAATTAAAGAAAGTTTGGCTTTAGGGACATTCAGAAATTCTGCTGAAGAAGGTGAATTGTCTGTTGCAATGGATTCAATTTGTGAGTCTTTAGCAAAAAGGGTAGTTGATTGGAACTGGACAGGAATTGATGGTGACCCTTTAGCCAAACCTTATAAAAATTCTGAAGTGTTTAAGGAATTATACAATGAAGAATTACTTTGGTTAATAACTGCAACAATGGGTGAAACAGAAAGTGAACAAAAAAAAGAATTAAGTCCCTTGCAAAATACATCTTTGACTCAACAGGGTCAGTAGGCGTACCAGCACAGGGACTTATTTCAATAGTTTGTGAATCATTTGGTTGTACACCTGAAGAAGCATTAAAACAGGATTGGAATTTGATAAAGCAAATACTAGATTACAGAATGGCTGAAAATTCAAAAGTGGCATTTAATTCAGATGCAAGTAAAATGTCACCTGAACAGGTCAAGATGTGGAATAAATTAAGGGAATCATTTTTAAATGGCTAATATAAGTGAATTAAGCGTACTAATAAAAGCAAATACAAAACAGGCAAGTCAGCAGATGAAAGGGTTTGGGCAAAGTATGGGTAGTGTTTTTTCAAAAATGAAAGTTGGCATAATGGCAGTTGGTGTGGCAGTTACTGGATTTGCAATTGCTTCAGTTAAGCAATTTGTTGAAGTTGGGGATATGTTAGGCAAAATGTCAGCCAGGACTGGAATTGCAGTTGAACAATTAGATGATTTAAGAATTGCATTTGATTTATCAGGTACAAGCATTAATGGATTTGAAAGGGGTATGCGTACTTTAATAATGCGTGTTGATGATGCCAACAATGGTGTTACTGATTATGTTAATGCTTTTGCAAGAATTGGCATAGGTGTTAAGGATTTACAGGGTTTAAAACCTGATGAAGTATTTATGCTTGTTGCCAAAGGCATTGCTGGACTTACAACTGAAATGGACAAACAACAGGTGGCAATTGATTTGCTTGGTGGTAAATTTGGAACTTCATTGTTACCAGCTTTAGCAAATGGCGAAGCTGGATTTAGGGATTTATTGAAAGAAGCTGGTGCAATGTCAACATGGACTGCTGAAGAATCAAAACTGGCTGAAGATTTAGCTGATGATATGACAGAACTGGCAACACAATCAGATGAATTAAAAAAAGCATTGGCAGTTGGAATTGTACCAGCTTTAATTGATACAGTAACATGGATGAATAATTTAGCTGGGGGTGGAAAAAAGGCTGAATTAAGTTTCAGGAAAATGTCAATGGCATTATCTCATTTTCTTGCTTCAGGTGTTGGGCTTCAGAAACAAAGTGACTGGTATTACAATAAATTCTGGCCAATATTGGAAACAACTACAGAAAAAACAGAAAGGTTAATGGACATAAATAATAAATTATATAAATTTTTTGAAAAAGAAGGGATTGTAAGTACAAATAAATTAACAGATACATTTATAAATTTAACGCAAAGGGGTTTAGACCAAATGCAGATTTTAGTTGAAGAATTAACAACAACATTTATTAAACTTCCCAAAGTTTTTTCTGATATAGATGATGCAACTGATTTTTTGAATGATGCAATGAAAAAAAATAAAGGGGTTGTGGAAGAATTAGAAGAATCAGTTATATCAGCCACAAAGTCATGGATTGATTATCACATGGCAATTGGTATGTTTCAGCCAATAAGTGATGCAGTTGGTGGTGGTGGCAGTATAGAATCAAGAATGCCAAGTATGATGGGTGGACAAGGTCAAATGGAATACTTAAAAGGAGTAATGGGACTGGGTTATACAAAAGAAGAAGCGTTAAATTGGATTGCAACAAAAGGTGCTTTTACAGGTGCTGGTGGTGGCTTCCAGGTTGATACAGGAAAGGCAATCAACACATTTACAAATAAAGCAGAATTGTCTGCAATAGAGAAAGAAAATGCAGACTTAGGAAGGTGATATATTGGCTAACGAATTAAAACACGCATCACAGGGAACTGAATTAAGTCAGGCAGAATTTGAAGCAGTAGGGCTTCATGTATTTAATTCACAGGCAACTGGTGACATTGTATATGCAAGTTCCAGCACGCAATTAACAAGATTGGGCAAAGGTGCAGATAATACAGTTCTGCAAATGGGTGGTAGTAATATACCTGAATGGGTACAGGACGTAACGCTTAATTCATCAAGTGCAAATGAACCATTATTGACTATTACAAATACACACGCTGATGCAACAGGTGGTTATTTAAAATTTGTTAAAGACCCAGCAAGTGGGCAAGGTGCTGACAATGATGTTATGGGAACTATTACCTGGCATGGAACAGATGCAAGTAATAACGCAGTTGAAGAATTGGCAAGAATAGAAGCATATGTAGTGGAAGCAGATCATGGTACTGAAGCTGGTGGGATTAAAATGTATGTAGCAGAAAATGATGCAACTATGACATCAGGATTAGAAGTTTTAGGTGTTAAAGATCAAGATGGAGAAATTGATGTTAATATAGGTGCTGGAACAGGGTCAACTGCCACAATCAAAGGCACTTTAACTATGGGAACAACTGCAACACTGACAAATGCTGGATTAGTAGCAGTAGCTGACCAATCCAATATAACAGGATTAGGAACAATCTCATCAGGTACATGGCAAGGAACTGCAATAGCACATGGTTATATAGCAGATGATATTGTTAGTGGTCAGGCTGAAATAACAACAGGGCTAGTATCAGCAGATGAAATGATGTATTCAGATGGTGGAGTTATCAAGAGAATTGGAATTGATGTTTTGGCAACAAAATTATTTTCAGTAGCAAGTGCTGGGACAGTAGCACAGGCGAGTGATCATATGTTATTTTTAGATAATGGTGCAACAGGAGATGTAATCGTTGAATCAATAGATGATTTCTTATCAGCAATTGCTGGCAGTGGAATATCTGTATCAAGTTCACAACTTACTGCCAGTGGTGGCGTGAGTGTAGGAAAAGCAATTGCTTTTTCATTAGTATTTTAATAGGAGAAAAAAATGGCAAATCCAAATATAGTAGATGTAAGTTCAATAGCTTTTCAAAATGGTGGCTGGTCTTTAAATTCAGTGAGTACAGGAACTGCAATTTTATTAACTGTGTCAACAGATTATGCAATAAAAATAAATTCACTTTATGTTTGTAATACACAGGCAACAGATGAAGTAGTTACTATTACGTTTGCAAGTATAGGGGTATTGACAGGAGTGGTACACAATAATGATGCTACTGCTACACCTAGTTTACTAACAGGTGTTAGTATTCCAGCAAATACAACAATCCAGGTTATTGATAATCCAATTTATTTATTGGAAGCAGATACCATGTCAGCATTTGGTGGTGCATCAGATAATGATTTGCATATATTTGCATCATGGGAAGTATTTAATGATGCGTAATAAGGAGTAATATGAATTATATTGGTACAGACCCAAGAGAAGGGGCAAAGGTTATTGCATCTTCAGACATAAGTTCAGCAACTTCAAGTGTTACTTTTGATAGTATATTTGATACTAATTCTATGTACTTTGCAGAAATGAGTCATTTTCTAGCCAGTGGTGATTCAGGTGGGCCACATTATACATGGCGAAATGGTGGTTCAGACGATGGGGGGGTAACGAATAGGTCAACGCAATATATTTCTGTTAATACAACAACATATGGGGCATCAGATGTAAATACTACTGATAGCCAATCTTTTAATAGCTATACAGGGATTGGTGGTGATGTTTCAGCATTAGAAACAGGTTCATTCTCTTCATTTTTTGTTCCTAATACTACAAATGAAAAATATTATTGGGGCGAAACGATAGGGTGGTATCCTATTACAGAAATGTTATCAGGTCAATATAACAGTAGTTATTCAGATGCTTCTGCACAAGATGGCATCAAGTTTGGCAGTACTGTAGGCACTATAAATCAAGCCAATGTCAGAATATATAAATACCCTGAACACAAACCTTCTGTAATGTCATTAAAACAAACTTTGCCAAATGTGAATTATGTAGAGCCTAAGTATACAGGGCAAATTCGTAGTGGTAAGGGCATGGTACAGGTGGCAAGTTATACTGCAAGTGGTGGGGAATCATCAATTGATTTTACAGATATATTTACAAGTTCCCATGATAGATATTATTTTTATTTAACTAATTGCAGACCTGCAACTGATGATAAAAATTTGCAAATGTTTTGGATTCAAACAGACGGAACAGTTGAGAGTACAACAAGTGATTATTGGAAGGGTTATAGAAAAATGGATGGGAATGGCACAACTTCAGTTTCATTTGGAAAAGGTCAGAACAATCCCAATATTATGTATAATGTTGGAACTGATAATGACGAATGTGGGCATTTATATGCATGGTGTGATAATCCTAATACTGCTAACTTAGGAAAAGCAATTAGGTTTAGGTCTATAATTCAAAGGTCATCTGTTACTTGGAGAGATGAAATGACAAGATTTATTACAGGGGCTATGCTATTTGATGAAACAACTGCTATGGGTGGTGTCAGATTCGCATGGGATAGTGGCAATTGGGAAGAAGGTACAATCACAATAATGGGGTGGCAAAGATGAGTTATTATGGTAAAGGAAATAATGGCAGACCTGTTTTACTTCGCAAATATGATGTAACATCAGCAGTTAGTGAAGTTACATTTGATGGTGTTTTTAAGGGCGATTTTGATTGGCATTATTTAGTTGGAGTAGATGTAGCTACTGATGATGCAAGTACGTCTATTAGAATAATGAGAAGAGCAAGTGGGTCAGATGTAACTACTACCTTAGACTATATGGGGCAAAGGGGTTCAAACACTTCAGCAAATGAAAACACAATGACAAATCAAACAGTAGGTGGATATTTTGATATTACTGCTGACGAAACAGGAACAGATGCTACAAGGCAAACAAATTCATGGGTAATTTCTTACATAGCAAATCCTACGCATATGCCTACAGATTGGGGCAGAATTTTAACAAGTGGTGTAGGTACTTCGTATGGAAGTGCTGGAGATGATTGGTGGCATGAAAGAACACATCAATTGATTGGCAGTACAGGATTTGATGGTGTTCGTATCCATTGTGCAAGTGGCAACATTTCAAATGGTACTTTTTTTATTTATGGAATGGCATAAGGAGTAATAATGGCAACATTAGATGAACACAAAGAAAGGTTGAAATCAGCACATAACGAAATATTTAAAGTGGTTAATGGAACAAGAAGTAAATTAACTGACTCAGAATATGATGCACAGATTGATGTATGGGCAACAAATGACAAAGCACAAGAAGATAAAGATGCAATTGTTAATGATGGGGGGACTCATAGTGATTACAAAGCAATCAGGCGAGATAGCTATATTAATTTATTGGGAGATGTTTACGATCAATTAGATTATATTTACCACAATGGTCTTGATGCCTGGAAGGTACAAATTAAAATAGTCAAAGACAAATATCCAAAACCATAATTATAAATAAAGGGGACAACTATGCAAGAAAATTTACAATACAAGGTGAATATTACAGATACAACATTAAGAAGATTAAGGGAATATGATGACCTGGCATGGCACAAATTAATGTTCTGCGTTTTATCTGAATCAAATGAAAATTTAGCAAGAGAAATAAATGGTTTAAAAAATAAAGACACAATACAGGAATTAGAAATAAAAGATAAAAAATAATGGCAACAACAAATTACCAACTATATGTGGACTGGAATAATGATGATGATTATGCAGATTCCAATGAAAATATAAGTGCCTATGTTCAGCAATTAAACTGGGACAGGGGGCGTGATTTTGCAAATAATCTTACAGGTGATTCTGTCAGTGGAACATTAAGGGCAGTATTAAGAAATACATCAGGCATATTCAGTCCATTTAAAACAGATGGTGCTTTATATGGCAATCTTATTCCAGGAAGGAAAGTAAGTTTACAGATGGGTGGGGGTTCATTCCCTTATACTTTTCCCATTTTATTTAATCAGACACAATGGACAGGATATCTAAAATCTATTGTTCCATTCCCTGATTTGCAAGGCAATGATATTGCAGTCCTGGAAGCCATTGGGTCACTTGGTTATCTTAATCAGAAAACAATTAAAATTGCACCACAAACAGACAGAAACACAGGAACTGCAATAGGTGACATTTTAGATGCTTCAGGCTGGGGTGCAAGTGACAGAGATTTGGACACTGGCAACACAACAATATCAAGATTTACTATACCAGCAGATACAAATACAATTGAAGCATTAAGAATGGTTGAAAATAGTGAAAATGGTTTTGTATCTGAAACAAAAGATGGAAAGATAAAATTTGAAAAACGTCAGGCAAGACAGGTTGACACTGAAGCAACAACTTCACAGGCAACACTTACAGATGCAAGTGCCATAGATAATTTTAGTTTTTCTATGATAGAACAAGTGGATTCAATAAGAAATATATTCAATGAAATTAATGTTGATATTAAAAACTTTGAAACAGAATCTGATGCTGATATTGTATGGATTCATGCAGAAACAGGTTCAGATTCACCAGCAATCCCACCAGGACAAACAAGAATATACAGGGCGTTCTTTCCACAATTAACTTCAGACACTATGCAGTCTGTATATAGCAGTGCTGATAGCATTAATGCGTGGACAACAACAGGTGCTACTACAGATGTACTTGCTAATTTATCAGCAGATGGTTCAGGAAGTAATGCAACTGGTGATTTAACTATTGCAAATGTTAAAACTGCAAATTTTATGGACATCTCACTGACCAATGGAAATGCCAGTACAGTTTATATTACTAAATTACAGGCAAGGGCAACTGTAACTTCATCACTTGATGACACTCAGATTACTGCAAGTGATTCTACAAGTGAAACTGCATTTGGTAAAAGGGTATTTGATTCAACTGCACCATTTGTACCTGATAGTGAAGAAGGATTTAGGTGGTGTCAGTATAACCTGGTGAGATTTAAAGACCCATTGCAAATATTAAGTGTTACTATTCCAGCAAACAGAAATGATACAACACTGGATAAGGTAATGACTTTGGATATATCACACAGGATAACGCTTGATGCACACACAAAAACTGGCTTATTATCAGCAGATAAAGATTTTTTTATTGAAAATGAAAGTCATTTTGTAAATAGTAATAAAATACACACAGTAAATTATGCATTATCACCAGTATCTTCTATTGAAAAATTTTGGGTGATGGGTGTTAGTTTATTAGAATCAGAAACATATATAGGATATTAATTATGGCTTGGGCAAATGTACCATATGTAGATGTAGGAACACAGATCACTGAAAGTTTTATGGACACTTATGTGAAAGCTAATTTTGATGCTTTAAGTGGACACACACATAGTGGTGCTGATGGTGATGGTTCTTCAAATTTAGACAATGTGGACACAATTATACATGACCAACAGGGCAGTGACCCATCTGCACCTTCATCAGGGCATTGTATTGTATATTTTAAGTCAGGTGGTTTATTTATAAGACAAGCTGGTGGTTCAGCAGACCAGGTCAGCGAAGCATAAGGAGTAATTATGGCATGGAGTACACCAAGAGATTGGACAAGTGGGGAACTGGTAACACATACAATAATGAATGCACACGTCAAAGATCAATTTAGTGCATTGTCATTACATACACATTCAGGAAGTGCTGGAGATGGTGCAAGTGCGTTGGATAACGTTGATACAATAATTTATGACCATCAGGGTTCAGACCCTTCAGCACCAACTTCAGGACACACAACATTATATACAAAATCAGATGGTTTATATTTTATCCCTACTGGTGGTTCTGCTACCAGGTTGGCGTTATCATCTGATGTATTGACAGTTGGGCAAGTTGTTGAAGGTGATGGTGCATTATCACAAAATTATGGTGATGGAGATACATCTGAAGAAACTATGGTAACTGCAAGTATAACTGCTGGTGGTAGTGGAAGATATTATGTTATTACTGCTGGGACATCAGTGGCATCAGGAACTGCTGGTACAGTGGCTTCTACCTTTAAATTATATTATGACACTACAGTTTTAGAAACTGTAACTGATTCAGATTTACAGGCTGGAGATAGGTTGGTTTTGAGTCAGACAGTTTCAAATCCAGCAACATCTTCAAAAGCAATTAAATTAACTTGCCAAATATCAAGTGGGGGTTCTCATATAAGTTATTCAACAATAAGTATCAGGGAAATATACACATCATAAAAATTCAGGTCTTGTACCTGGATAGGCACTAATTGTTTGTATGGATTGTTGTCCCTTGTATAGATAGTTAGTGCCAATTTATTTACAAATTGGTGAAATATGAATAAAAACAAAAAAGAAGTAACTGAAAAAGACATGGAAATAATTGAAAAGCAAATTGATGCAATAAATATAAAAATGATTAACTGGAAACATGAAATTTTAAACACAATATTTCAAACCAGGAATATATTAATAATATTATTTGCTATACTAATAATAGGGATAATTATTGTGATAGTAGTTTAAAAGGAATTATTTATGAAAATACCAACAATGAAATTTAAAAAACCAAATATTAAAATACCCAGCATCAGACTACCTGGTATAAAAAAAATCTTAAAAAGGGTTGGCACATATACCTTAAATACCTTCACTATTCTGATAATTTCTATTGGGTCATTACTGGCATTTGCTAGTTACATCAATCCAGTACCATTTATAGCACAACAATTCCCAAATTTACAATTAGGATATTATACTCTTGAAATATTATTCAATGATGTTAAGTTTTTTCAATCACTTGGTTACATAGCATGGTCTATATCAGGTGGTCTTATAACACTTGGGTTACTAATACATATAAGAAGCATCACAAGATTAATCAGTGCAATTAAAAATAATCCAAAAATAATATTAGACTTACCTATAAATACATATAAAAAAATAATCACAGGAAGGGATTATTTATTTGCAAAAATAGAATACCTTAACAATGAAAGTAAACGCTGGAAAATGGCATTTAACATAGCCAAACTTCCATATTCAATTCTTACAAAAGCTGGTTTTAGTCCCCAAATGGCTATATCTTTATTAGCAGTGGGTGGTACAGTAGGAAGTGGAATTGTAGTTAATGAAGCGTTGCAAGACAGGACGTTTGAAAATGGTGATGCTGGGTATTATTCATCTAACGCACCTGATGGCAATATAAACATTCCTGATTCTACTCTTGAACAGGCTTTAAAAAGGCAAGATGGTGACAATACGCTTAGAATTATTGTTAAAGGGGGTGTGCCAATCCAGGAAGTGTCAATTTCCAACGTCAGTATAGGCACTGCTTTCAATAGCAGTACCTTGCCTACTTATGCCAGTAATACAGGCACTGCACTTTTAATAGAAGGAACAAATTCAACTACACTTAGTATTTCAACATTTTTGGAAGTTGGAGAACTTGTGTTTGAACGCAACAGGTGTAAGCAGTTAATCGTAGAAAATGTCACTGCACATGAAATTTTTGTAATTGGCAATAGTTCAGACGGACAGAGCATTTCTATGAGTGCTGGAACAGGAATTAGAAGGGCAGTAATTGGTGGGCATTTTCAATCCAAGTCATTAATTACTGAATATGGATTATATGATTTTTTGCATTTGTCAGCAGATACAAATAACGTCAATGGAAAGATTGGAAAATTGGTTATATCCAATACAGTTTCCAAAGGGGGAATTTGTCACCTGAACAGAATTAAGGCTGACACTGTCAAGATTAACTTTAACAGGGTTGGTGCTGGGACAGGTTTTGGGTCTAAAGATTTTCAAATTAAGGACACTGTAAATGCAGTTCACTGGGTGGTGGAAGATAACGTTGAATTATTAACGTCAGAAGTGGCAAGTCTACCAACAGAATAAAACATAAGGGGACAACATGAAAAAAAAGAAATTTAACATTGCAATCAGTACAATCATACTTACTGCATCAGTAACCTACCTGATGCAATACTGGTTTAAACATAGTGGATTGGAAGATAAGGCATTAAATAAATATGATGATATTAAAAATATATTTACTGGTGAAAAATGAATAGTATTCACAGATGGAGATGGACAGCTTTAATAGTGTATTTAGTTATATGTATATTTGACTTCATGATCGTTCCTATTTATTATGGCGTAGCACGAATGGGCTTGGACTTGGCTGACTACATGGAACATTTGGAACAGATTGAAGATAGTATGGTGCAAATGGAATACCTTAAAAAATTGGTTAGTCAGCACGAACCATTCACCTTGAAGAATGGGGGGTTATTCCACTTATCATTTGGTGCTATCCTAAGTGGAAGTGTTTTTGGAAGTAATAAATGAGTAACTTTCGTCCCCAGATCGCACTGGCAATCATTTGTGCAACATTATTTAGTTGCCTGGCAATATGGATTGGATATAAAATGGAAGCAGTAGAAATTGTCACAGCAATTGTAGGGGGTTTGTTTGGATTTCTTGGTGGTGTTTCATTAAAAGTATTGGAGAATGAATAATGGATTTTTACACATACAGGGCAAAGTTGAATCCAGCAAAAGGGATAGATTCAGTTTATGATGGTGACACAATAACTAAGATGGTTATTGATATGGGATTTAATATGCAACATATAAACAGTGTTAGAATTGCATTCATTGACACACCTGAATTAAGGACAAGAAACAAAATAGAGAAAATAAAAGGCTACCAGGCAAGAACAATGTTAAGGTTATTAATTGGTGACAAGCCACTGGCAATAAAATCATTCAGTAAAAAAGGCACTGGAAAGTATGGAAGGATTTTAGGTGAATTATATATTTATAATGGAGTAAATGAAGATGCAGAAGGGAATATTATAAACACTAAATGGATAAATGCTGGATTAAAGCTGATTGATTGTGGACTGGCAGTGCCTTATTATGGTGGCACAAAGGTTAAAGACTGGGGTGAAGATGAAGGTGAAATTGAAGATAATGAAGTAATTATTAACAGAGTTAAGGAAGGTAAAGATGAATTTATTGAAAATTAACTGGAAGAAAGTCATTAAATTTGCTATAGAAAATGTATCAGCATTAGATGAATTAATGGAATTAATTGAAACATCTAAAAATGCAGTTGCAGATGGCAAAATTACAAATGATGAAAGAAGCCAGTTGATGCAGAAATATTGGAACTTAATCAGAGCATTAAAAGAAAATCAGAATCCCCAAAAATAGACACGTTTTTATAATTAGTGGTATCAATCACCATTACATCTACTCTACGTTGATTTTTGGTGCATTTCTGATAACGATTGATGGGGGTAATGCTTAACGCATCATCATCAATTAACACATTTTGATATACCAGTACGTCCTGAATACATTTCATGCCATATCCAAAATTGTCCAAATCCAATAATCTATTATTATAAAAAGTATTAATAACAATTGCTTTTTTAAATGGTAATTTAAAATTTGTTTTTAACAACGCATTATGCAAAGCAACAATGCCTTGTTCCTGGAAATTATTATAATGCAGTCTGTAAGTTCTGAAATGTGATCTGTGATTGCCACGAATTTGAGAAGGTGGTAAATCAGTTGAAAATGTAATTAGATTGCCAGTAAAAAACTTTGATTGGGATTCATCAGGGGGAATTATATTGTTTTGTTTTGGCATGAATAAATCCCTATCTAAACTATTATACTTCCCCTTGATGTTAGGAAATGCAAACCATCATCAAAAATGATGACTTACTTGTAAAAAATTATAACTTAATATTTTTTTTATGTCTATCATTTGACATTTGTGATTGATGGGTTTAATATTTACAAACAGGAAATGTTTATGCGTAAAATTGACCCAACAATTATAATATCTGAAAGACTTACTGACCCAGCTATTTCTATGGCTGAAATTGGTAGGAAATATGGTATTTCAAGGGAAAGGGTCAGACAAATCCTGATTGCCAATAATCTTCCCACTTTTACCAAACAGGTAAAACCACACTGTTCCAGGTGTGGCAAACCTTATAGCAGAATTGCTAACTATCCAAAAAAATGGAAAGTGTGCAGAGATTGTTTTATGAAACTTCCAAAACAGACAAGGGATTTTATCAGGCAAAGTTAAATCTTATATTACCTATAACGTATATATGTATATACGCATATAAGTATATAAGTATTAACAATAACGTTTTGCGTTATTGTTAATTATATATAAACCATAAGTTAAAGGGACAACATGGCAAATAGAACAGAAGCAGAAGTAGTCAAAAATTATCTTCAGGCAGTGGCAAATCAAAAGAAAGCATATGAAGAACTGGACAAGGCAAAGTTCCAGGTCAGAAAGTTTATGGAAGAAAAAGGTGCTGAAGAATTAATTGATGATACCAAAGTTTTAACAATGGTTAGAACCTGGGATTATGACAAAACCAAACTCACACCAATCTTAGAATTAATCCCAATGGAAGATTTGGTATCTTCAGGTGCTTATACTCCAAAAGAAACCAAGATGGTTGAGTTTGAAGAAAAATGGGATATAAGGGTTCTTAACAGATTCAAAAAGCGTGGAAGTGACATAGTTGAATTACTGGAGAGAATTAAACTACCAAAATCATTCAAATTAACAATTTCAGATAGAAGGTGAAATAAATGGCTTATGAAAGAATACAATTACAAACAGGACAACATCAGGAACAGTTAAGAAATATTGTTATAAAAGAAGTTAAAACTGCACAAAGTGGTGACTGGCAAATGAAAATCAATATTCCTGATTTTTCAGGAAAGTTTGACCATACTGAAACAGTGTTTGCCAAACAGACAGAAGGGTTTAATCCCAAACCAAATGATGCTTATAAAGTTATGGTTAAAAGGGACAGTTTGAAATCTGATAAAGATGGCAATGCTAAATCAGGTGACTATGATGACCACTACTGGCATAGTGTTGACTGGACAACAAGGCAAGTGGCTGAAGTACAAGCAACAGATAATGCAAATAAACCTGTACCTGTTTATGATGGCTCAGATTTTATAAACAATGCAACAAAACCAGCAAATACAGGCAAGGCAACAACAGTTGCAGTTGATGATTTCAGAGAAATGGACAGACAGGCTAGGGCAAGAAACAGTAGGGAAGCAATTGCAAAAGATATTATTGTTGCCAGTATAAACAAAGTTGATTCAGTAACACCTACAAAAGCAATAGTGTTAATGAATCTTGTATCAATTGGTGCTGACTTAATTCAGGGCAAGATTGAACTGAATGATGCACTTAAAACCATTGAACATGATACTGATGAAATTCATGCACTTATGACAGAAATAATGGGTAGTGCAGAAATGAAGAAAGTGTAATGGATTTGGGAAATTTAACTTATCAGGATATTGATAAACTGGAAGAAAATTTAAGCAATCCTGAAGTCAGAAAATTATACACATATGATGAAATGATTATCAGATTGTTGTGCCAGGTATTAAGGCAAAACAGATACCTGGCTGACCAAATAGCAAGTGCTGACATGAAAAGCAGAATGGCATATAACACAATGAACAAAGTGGAGAAAACAATGAAGCTGGACAAGATGAAAGATGACATTGATTTTATGCTTGGACTGGTAACTGGAATTAAAAGGGGTAAACAGAAAAACAAAAGAAAAATAAAGGGCATACAAATTGGAACAAGAACAGATACAGAATGAAGAAATAACACAGGTTGAAAATCCACTGGAAGATGTAATATTTAATCGCATTGGTAATATTTTTAAATTTGATTTTCCTAAAAAGAACATAAGAATCAGACTGGATAAAATATCACAGGACAAATATACTTCAGCAGATATAAGGATTGAATATTTAAGACCATTGCAGTTTCAGGCACATCATATATTCCAGTCCAAAGCTAACATTGATCAGTCATCAGGTGCTAATGGAAAGACATCTATGGTTAAGACCTGTTATAACAGGGCTGATGATATGAATTATGAAGAATGGGACGCAATCATTGAATATTCATGTGTCAGTGTTCTTGAAGCCTTCAGGGAAGATGAAACTGCACCAGCTATTAATCTGCGTGATTTAGCAGAAGCAACAGATCAGGGTATGCTTGTAAGTCCATTATTTCCAGCCAATGAACCATCAATTATATTTGGTGAAGGTGGTACAGGAAAAAGTATTATTACACTTTGGATAGCTGGACTGGTTTCTGAAGGCTTTGGATTTGATTGGGTATCTGCTAAAAAGAAAAATGTTTTATACCTGGATTATGAAACAAGTGAAGCTGAATTTAAAAGGCGTGGTGACAAGTTATCCAAAGGCATGGGTCTTG
>Ga0209756_1000638_pt1 | contig 34208 bp, 43 predicted proteins | sample ETNvirenome_6_85_FD_184071 | JGI IMG/M metagenome (GOLD analysis project Ga0209756, IMG submission 184071) | Marine viral communities from the Pacific Ocean - ETNP_6_85 (SPAdes) (version 3) | ecosystem: Environmental > Aquatic > Marine > Oceanic | place: Pacific Ocean | collected 2013-06-19 | reverse complement strand
ATGGCTCTTTTGATACTAAAAATGTTGACACGCATCAGCCACATTCTTTAAGAGAACAACTTTTGCAACGTAAAAAATTTATAAAAGAAGAAACGGCAGTAGGAGAACAGCTTAATGTGCTTGGTCCATTAAAAACTGCTGATAGGATATATGAAAAAAAATATTTAGAGAAGAGTAAAAATAATGTTCCAAAAAACGTTAAAAATTAGTATAATATAAGTAAGAGTTGAAAAAATGTTTTATTGGTGTATAATAGTTTCAGGAGGTATAAATGCCTATAGATACTAAAATACATAGACATTATTGGGATGAAGAAGTTTGGTGGAAAGAAGAAGATTATGTGGATTACCCAGTCTTGACTTATAAAACTCATTATTTAAGAACTAAAACAGTTGAAAAGAAAATTAGAAGTTTATTACGAAGGCAAAAACCTTTTATATTAAATACTAATGTTTTAACTGGTGATGATATTATATGGGTGAGTGGAATAAATGGAATGGTACATGCATACAGAGATGCTTCGGAAGAATGCAAAGAAGTATGGCAAGCTAAAAAAGATGAAGGACATATATTATATGTATCCAACTGTCTACCATTTCTAAAAGGTCCACGACCTATATGGGGACCACCACCGAAAAAAAGAAAAAGAAGAGTCTCTATAAAAAGAGGCATAAGTGCTAGGAGAAATTCATGACACAAGAAGAGTTTAAACAGGATTTAGATATATTAGAAGCTGAAATTTCTAATATATCAACCCAATTAACTGCTGTAAATAATCAAAGAGCTTCATTAGTAGCAAGATTACAACAGTTAAATGGAGTAGCTGCTTATTTAAGAGGCAAGCTTAATATGGAAAAACCTGAAGTAGAAGAAGAAAAGCCTAAAGATGAAACCCCGGAGGAAAAATCGGAGGCTTAAAAAATGCCAACAACGGCGAATGAACAATTTGATTATATTAGAATTGATACAGGTGGAGGTGTTTTCACTAATAGAGATTTAGAAGCAAGGTCTATTACTGGTACATCATTTTCAGTGCTAGAAGGTACTGATGATTTTTTATATTTAGGAGATGACGACAAGTTTGATATGGCAATATTTGACATAGATACAGTCGGTAGTTTTACAGCACCTTTAAAATATGAGTATTATAACGGGTCTAGTTTTGCAGAATTTATTCCTGATACTCAAGAATTTAATATGGATCAAGCTGATGATGGTACATATACTGGAGAAGCTTATGGATTTGCAGGAGATGGCGTAGAAATATTCCCAATGAGGGTGATAAGCGATTGGGCTAAAACAACTGTTGATGAAGGGCAGTCTGCATATTGGATAAGAATAAGTGCCCCGAATGGTATAACTACCGCTGCAACTGTTAAAAATATTAGAAAAAGACCTGTAGAAGCATATTGCACTACACAAGAAGTATTTGAATTATTACAACTTGCAAATGTCACAAACACAACAGATTTTACAACTGCAACTATTCCAACAAAAATTACAGTAGAAGCTTATATAGCAGGAGCTCAATCTCAATTAGATTATCAGACTCGTAAATCTTGGAGAATGAATTATGTGGCTGATGAAAAACATGATTTTAATATTTTCGGATTTAAACCTGATAGACGTGATGTATATAAAATTTTAGATTTAGCTGTGTGGGATGGTAGTGAATTTGATTCTAGATCTCAAGGTAGGGACAAAGATTATTTTCTAACAAGAGATACTGGAATGATACACTTTTCTAGATATTTCTTTTTACCCGCAAGATTTAGAGGATTCAATACACCAACATTTAGATTTGGTGGCGGTGAATTTATAATGCCTGTAAGAATAAAATATTTATACGGTAGAAATTTAGCAACAGATGTACGTGAAGGTGGTTTTGTTACAGAATTAACTAAAAAAATGGCTGCAATAGAAATACTTAAAAATTCTGATTTTGGTAATCTTACTGTAAGTGGTATGGATAGAGTACCTTTACAACAGAAAATTCAATTGTTTACCACTGAAATTGTAGAAGGAATAGAATCACTGAAAGGTGTGGAGATTTTTTAATGCCTACTGAGCCAATGCCTGTCAATGAATTTATAACCGATTTAGAAGGTCAATGGACATATAGTAATGTTAGTGGAACTTCTAAAAAACCCGGCTTTATAGAAGTTACTGGAACTAGTGAACCTATGAGATATAATTTGAATGTAAATGATCAAATTATAGCTAGACCATCTGGACCAGCTTTACAAGAAATTCCAATAGGAAATAGAAAGTTTGGTAATAGACTTTATAATATTACGTTAGAATTATACACTAACTCTAGTAGGCAACGTCTTTACGATGTAATGAGAGAAATACGAAGAGTGTGTCATGCTAGAATACATAGTTTGACTAATTTTCAACGTATACAATTTATGGACTTTAATGAACTAACAAATGCACAGGCTAATGTATGGGCAGGGACAATATCTGTACAATTAGTTAACAATGCAGTTACTTTAGAAACGTAAGGTTTTTTAGTATAATAATGTAGGAGGAAATATAATGGCAGTATTTCGTAGCGATCAATCGCAATTAACATATGCAATGGAGGCAGCTCCGGGAGGAGATCCTGAGCTTAATAATGGAACTATAAGTTCAACTCATTGCGACATAAAAGGTGCAGTGACTGCAGGAACTCAACAAGTTGAGTATAATGGCATAACTAATGGTCCATTTGTAGTTGGAGATATGGTTAGAATAGGTCCGGGCACTTCAACAAGTGATGCGAGTAGTTCTACAGTTGCTCCATATGAAATAAGAAGAATTGTACATGGTACTGATTTAACAGCTAATGATAATACTTTATATTTTGATAGACCTTTAGCGTTTAATCATGCGGATGCTACTACTATATGTGAAGTAACTGCTGAGGTTACTACTCAACAATATAAAATTATAACTGAAGTACCGGGAGTATATGAATCAGTTACAGTGCCTGATATGACACCTTCTTATGAACCTAGATATTTCTTAGGGACTAGTGCAAAAAGAGATTGGACTAAAATGTATGTTGGAGCTCAATCATTTTCGGGATCTTTACCGGGATTTATACCTTTAAATGGTAAACCTTTTAGATGGTCCATTGGTAGTGTATTTGATGTACCATCTGCAGTGGAAAGTGCATCAACAGATATAAATGGTGCTGTTAGTAAAGGAGATATTTATGTAACATTAGATGCAGGACATGGATATAGTGCGGGTGATTATATATGTTTTTCTAATATGGCTACTCCACAAGTAACTACATCAGTTAGTGATACAAGTCAAGAGATACAAAAGATAGCAGCATTTCCTAGTACAAATGTTGCAAGACTAGAAAAACCTTTTAGATTTGATCACGCTACTGCTTCAGCCGCTAGAGAAGTAAGTTCTGGTGCAACAGTAAAACATCATATTACAGAGCAAGTATTGTTAGATACAATGAGTTGGCACTTACATATGAGAGATAGTGGAGAAACTCCTGCTAATGATTTTGATAGAAGATTTGTTGGAGGATTTGTAGGATCAACAACAATATCTGGTGATGAGGGTGGTATGTTAATGTGTAGTTGGGATACAGTTACATTCCAAGATATGGTTCATAATCAACAGGAAATTTCACAACCTAACGTAAATCCGGGGTCTGAAGCTGCATTAACTACACTTTTTAGTGGTGATTCAATGTCAGCAGGTATGCCTAGATATACAGCTATGGCTGATATTGCTAGTGGGGATATATCTTTTCCAACTACTGAGCCATATTATTTCTCTCAAGGTTCAATTAAATTTATGGGACAAGAATTTGCTAGAGTTAGAAATTTCAACCTTAGTATTGCAAATGGTGAAGAAGCTAGATATTACATATCACCTAGATATGGTAGACACAGAGGACCTTCTGAAATTAGAGAAGGTAGAAGAACTTATGGTTTAAGTTGTACTTTGGCTTTACCAGATTCAGCTGCTTCTGCAAGTGCAGTAGGTAGAAATACTGCGACAGAATTTTTTAAACAGTTACTTTTAGAAGGTAACTATGGAAGTGGGATGGAAGGATTTAATATTGAACTTACTTTCACTAGAGGTACTAATGATAGTATTCAAATATTAATACCAGCAGATTACGCTTCAGGGGACGAAACAACTGGTGCTGATGTAGGATTACCAGATTCTAATAGTGAAAATGGAAATGGTGCATTCTTAACAACTGCTCCACATCCAATTGGTGGGGAACCTATACTGCAAATAGGTGCTGAATTTAGTTTTAGAAATTTAAAAATTTTAGTACAAGATACAGAATTTGTATATACATAAGGAGGATATACATGACAAGTGAAGTGAAGCAATTTGATGTAGAAAAGTATAAAATAAAAGAAGGAAATCAAACTTATACAGTTAAAGTAAATGATGATGAGTTTGATGTAGTGATCAAACCCATATCATGGCAAGTAAAAAATGAATTAATTGCTAATTGTATGAAATTTGATACACAAGGAAATTCTTCTTTTGATAGTGGTAGTTATATCAAGGAAGTATTAAAAACAATTATTGTTGAAGCTCCTTGGGGAAAAACTACAGACGCTTTTTTAAAATCGATAAACACTGATTTAGGAGCTGCTTTAGAAAAATTAGTTCCCTCAGCGTTTGATGCGAGTTTTCAAGAGGTTGATGTAATAAAAAAAGGATAGATCGATTCTTACGAGGAGTTAGTGTGTCAACAAAGGAGTCGATCTTGTTTGCCCATTTTACAACTACGTTGACACTATTGGAGATAGGCTTGACTTATACAGAAATACAAAATTTAAATACGACTGAAATAGTAATGTTGTTAGCAACTAATGCGTCTTTTCAAGAATTAAAAAATGAACAGATGGAAAGAAATGCTAAACATCAACAAGCAGCTGCTTCTCATCCACAATTTCCTAATAGGTTTTAACTATGGCAGAACAATATGAAATACGATTTAATTTGATGGCGGATGCCAATACAACCGCAGCTTTACAAGGAACTGGTGGGGCTCAAGGAATGATGATGGGTTCTAGATCAGATCAAGATCAAAGACGAGTAGAACAACAGACTAGACAAAGATCCTTATCTCAATTAGTAGGTATTCAATTAAGTATAGCTGCATTACTTAAAAACTCTCAAATATTTACAGGAACTATTGGAGCAGTATTTTCTTTATTAGGTGGCTTTATTGATATTACACTTTCTCATTTTATGCCTATATTCGCTGCAGGATTAGAATGGTTAGCAACAGGATTTCCAGCCTATACTAAATTTATTCAAGGTTTTGTACCTAGAATATTTGAAATTATTAGAGGTATAGGTAGTGGTATTGCAAATGTTTATGGAGCAGTTGCTCAAGGATTTAAACCTGTTTTGAGTTTATTTGATAAAGATGGTGTATCAGCTGATGGAAGATTAAGACTTTCTGATATAGTTACTGGTTTAGGAGCAGCAGTTTTAGGTAGTGGAATATTTATGGCTTTACAAACAGGAGCTAAGTCAGTTATAGCTAATACTGTAACAGGATTAATGGGAGGTACTTTAAATACAATAAATAAATTCATTAGAGGAGTATCATGGTTTTCTCTAGTTATATCAGGTATTAATATAGCAGGTATTTTTCAAACGTCTGGATTTGAAGCTGGAGTAAAAGCGTTAGCAGATTTAGCTATAACTGCTGTTTTTACTGCTCTTGGAGCTGCACTTGGATCTATAGGAGGTCCACTAGGTTCTTTAATAACTGGAGCATTAGCAGGAATAGGATATCAAAAATTTATATCACCAATGATATTTGGACAAAGTGGGGGAATCAGAGCTGCTGGAGGTTTATTTTCAGGAGGAGGAGGTCCATCTGCTCCATCAAGAGCTGCAGATTTAGCACAAGCTTATGATCAAACTACAAATACTACATATCCAGTATCTAGTACTCAATCATTTATAGCATCAAGTAATATGCCAGTGCAAGATTATGATAGATTAAATAAAAGTTCTTTCAGTAGGGGATAAATAATGGCATTACAAGTATGTTTATATGACGGTGGATCAATAAGATATGCATTAAAAGCAGATTCTTTTTCTATTAACTATGTAAAAACACCTATTCAAACACCTCTTCCAAATGGTAGTGATCCTATTGTTTTAGATTTTGGACATTTAAGACCAACTATAACTATTAGTGGACTTGTAGATACAACAGCTCCCGGAAGTGGGGAAAATGTATCTGGTCCAAATAAAGGAAGTAGCACAACTTACACAGTTCCTAGTAAAGCTTTATTAGAAGATTTTGTAACCACCAAATTTTATGATTCTAGTAGTCAAACAATACAGATAATGCTTTCTGATGGCTCATCTAGTGCTGTAGCAACTTATGATGCAGCTATTTCACAAGCAAGATTTGATTTAGCTCCGGCTACTGAAGATAGATTTAGTTTTACTTTGGTATTATTAACCAAGAAAAGGAGTTAAAAAATGACCCTTACCACCTTTGAACAAAAAGCTTCAAAAGTATACGCTTGGGTACAAGTGGGTGAACTTAATGACACGTCAGATGATGGGGGTGCTGGACCTAACACTGGTATATCTAATTCTAGAACAGGTATAACAGTTAGAAACACTAGATTTAATGGTGAAGCTAATTCTATTGGACATAGAATAGAAGAAGGAATGGAAGTTCTTATAGATTCAGAAATTATGAAAGTTACAGATTGTGATAATAGAACAGATACTGGAATAACTGTAACAAGAGGTGAGCATACTCATGCTAAAATAGGTAGTATAGGGGGTGCTGCAGCAGCACATTTAACAGAGGCTGCTATTTATGCGTGGTCTGAATTAAAAGATTTAGCTACTGGGTCACCTTTAATTCAACATTTAACTATTACTGAATCAATATATGAACCAGCCATGCTTGAATTAACTTTAAGTCATCCTCCTCAAACAAATAGATTTGGAAAAGGAACTTTAGAGGGGTTAATAAAAGAAAGAACTCCTTTAAAAGTAGTTGAAGGAGAAAATTTTTCTGTATTATTTAGAGGTAATATAAATCGTATTACTAGACAACATGCATTAGACGAAGGAAATACTTTAGATGTTGTAGCTTATGATAATTTATATGAGTTTGGTAGAAGTAAAATAGGTGGGGCTGATGCTGATGTAAAAATAAATAATTCATCAGGGGGTGTTGTATCTATAGCTGATGGAGGATTAAATCAATCAGTAGGTAGTGCATATCTAGTTTCAGATGTAATTAAAGCTTATATTCAAAGATTTCAAAAAGGTGGATCAGCAAGTACATTAGGAGTAGGTGAGAATATTACAACTGCAGAAACTGTATCAGGTAGTTCAGCAAGATTTGAAACTTCCGCAGCTACTAAAGAAAGTAATAATATTAATACTAGCGTTAATTTAGGTACAAGTAATACTAGTGTATTACGAGGTCTAACTCGATTAGCGATGTCAGATAGTCATGTAAGTGCTACTAAATTTGGATATAATTATTATTTAGATCCAAATAATACGAGTTTTTCTACAGGACATAAATCTGTTCCAGTATTTAATTATTTTAAATCTAGTTATATGCCAGCTCCGTCTGCACATACTTCACCTAATACTTCTACTATGAATATTGATTATGATAAATCTGGTGGAGTTACTCAAAATAGTGATACTAGATTAATGAAACCCGGAGCTTCTTTTGATGCTATAGATGTAGACAGAATAAATACAATAAATGTACGTTATAGAAGTCCTCATTCAGGAGATTTACAAGAAATTGAGTTTGAAATATTTCATTATGATAAAATTAAAAATACTAATAATAGATTAGATTCAGCATATACTTCAGGTGCAGTGGGAGGTAAAGAATTTGTAGCTCCAAAACATACTGTCAATTCTGTTGATGCAGGAAGTACAGCCCGCTCTCCAGATATGTTTGGAGTTGATGACCCTTTATTAAGAGTTACTGGGTCAGTTACTGAGTGGGAAAGTAGAGTAGTAGATGCATCTGATAATATAATAGGATATTTACAATTTATAAGTAATCAAAGTGGAGCAACAGAAGCTGGTGATGAATCCGATACGGAGGGATTTGCATTATTATCAGGTACAAGTACACGAAGAGCTAACTCTGATGTAGCAGCGGAGGAAAAATTATATTTAAATAAATATGCAAATACTGATTATATTCAATTAACAGCAGTAACTGATCCAGCAGCTCCAAATTCTTATCGCCCTCAAGCAGCTGCAAATGAAAAAATTATGGTTAATATGGATGTCGGATTTATTGATAATTTTAATGATATTAGACAAGCTGTAGCAGCTAAATTTAATCAAGCTCAAGCTTCTAAAATAAGAGGTAGATTTCAAGTAGATGGTAAATATCCAACCACCTGTTTTGATCAACAAGCATTAGGTGCAGACACAATAGGAACTACAACTGATGCGTCATATACAATAACTGAATTTACTGATGCTAGTAGAGGAGGTGGGCTACAAGAACATGGAAATATAGGACATTCAGTTTCAACATATTCATCGTTAGGTTTACGAGCTGGGCATAGTATAGCTAAATTAACTGGAGCTAATGGAACAGTTGATACTCATGGATACTTAGCAAGAGTATCTAATACTAATACTGGAGTTGATCTGACTTTTAAATTAAATTCAGGAACAATATCTGCTGATGATTATTTTAGATTACATGTGCCTGTAAGAGCAGGACATGTAATTAATGTTGAATCAGGATTCCATAATATAGCTATTACTACAGGAGGTACGTGTGTAGTAACTTCTTTAGTATATTATGAATCAGGTGAAAGATCATATACAGATTTTGAGACTTTAGGATTAAGTCAAGCAGCTACTCAAGAAGTAATCGCTTCTCCTAGACCATTAGGAAATAATTTAGATGATTATACAGATGATGATTATAAACAATTCAGTGAAATTTTTACTCAACAGGGAGTAGCGGTTGCTCCTCTGTTTACAGGATCAATTATGCCGGGAATTACTTCAGCTCATGATGAAAGAACGGGTTATGCAATACGTTGGACTAAAGGTATTTTGTATTACGGAGGTCGCCAATATGGTATAGTTGCTGGAGATACATCTTCATTAGCAATGTCTACTGTTGATACTGATAATGATGGATTATCTGATATGCAATACGTATTATTTTTTGAACCCGGTGCCAGTAAAACTGCTTTTCAATTTAATACCTCATTGCATTTTGAACAAAGAAATGAAAGTGAAGGTAGATCTAGAGCTGCTACATTACATACTAGACCTTATTCAAGTAGAAGATTAAAAATTGCAACATGTTGGGCATCAAAATCAAATGCTCACGCTACTAATTCTACAGAAGGGGCTTTAGTTAAAATATTTCCGGCTATACAGTTAGGAATGTCTAGAAAACAAGATGATAGTGCAGATTATGATGGAAATGATCAAGACACTGATCCTATTCCTCCAATGATAATAGGTGGAAAAATGTTATCAGGAGATGTAGCACATCATTGGCAACCAACTGAAGACGATACATATAACTTAGGTACCGCAGCAGGAGGTTCTGGAACCACTGCCTTTAGATGGAAGCAATTAATTGCAGGAACAACAACAATTTCAACATCAGATGCAAGAGAAAAAATAAATATTAAAGATAACAATTTAGGTTTAGATTTTATAAATGACTTAAGACCCGTATCTTTTGAGTGGCAGAATCCTAAAAAAACGGGGTCAGTTCATAGAGGTATTGTTGCTCAAGAAGTTGTCGAGGTTTTAAAAAAATATGGTATAAATGATTTAAGTGAATTTGCTGCGATTACTAAACTTGGAGATAGTTATGGGGCAAGATATGAAGAATTTGTAGCTCCATTGATTAAGGCAATTCAAGAACTATCTGCGAAAGTAGAACAGTTAGAAAATGAAGCCAAAGAATAAAGTTGTTAGACTACGGGAAAGAAATCCCTTTATGTCAACAGCTGAAATTGCCAAACAAGTTGGCATAACTAGGCAATATGCTAGAGAAGTTTTATTGAAAAATAATCTGCAAACTAACCCGCCTAAACCTAAACGTGTGGTATACTGTAAAGTATGCACAGAAATAACTACTGATCGTGGTGGAATCCATAAAGGAAACTGCTCCTTCAAGTGGAAATTTAAAAGACTTGAATGTTCTTGGTGTTCAGTTCCTTTTTATAGAACTAGAAAACGTATAAAACATGGATACAAATTAAAATTAAAAAATGTATACTGTTCACAGCAATGTTATCAGGATAAGAGGAAAGACGATAGTGAAAATAGACAACGATTTAATTTTAAAATGGGAACCGAAGATAAACAGGATGGTATCGAACATTTATATACAGGGTTATGATAGAGATGACTTATCCCAAGAATTACGTTTAATTGTTATAAAAGCTGCTAAATTATATAACCCTAATAGAAATGCCATTTTTCATACTTATTTACATACTGCTATGGCAAATAGGCTTAAAACTTTATGGGTTCAAGCAAGTAAAAAACTACAAAGTTATAGTTTAGACATGCAATCTGATTCAGGTGATGACAATTCTTATAAATTAAGTGACTTTGTAAAACAATTAGATAACAATTTAGATGAAGTAGATTTTATTGATTGGATAGATTCGTTAGACTTAGATCAGGGAGAAAAACAATTCCTTACAAATAAACTACAAAACCACACTATGAAAGACATTGAAGAGAAATTAAAAAAGATTTCTGATAAAAAGATAGTCAATGGAGAAGAAAGTGTGGTAAACTACTCAATATACAAAGTAAAAAAATCACTTAGAAATAAGTTAAACGAAGAGAAGTAGTATTGGAAAATTTTAATTTTATCGAGTCTGGAGTTATTTTCAGTTTGTGTGATTCGGGGAATTTCAAGAATTTTACTTATTCCCCAAAAGATTTTGCAGAGCATGGAGAAACCTACAAATTTATTCAACAATATATTGATGAATATTCAGACTTCCCCACACCAGAAATTTTATTAGAGAAATTTGACACTCTTAAATCTGAAGCCCAATCCGTTAATTTTAATTATGCATTAAATGAATTTGGTAAACAAGTTATGTTTAGGAATATTGTTAATGCTTTTGATTCAAATCAATTAATGTTAGATGATAATCCTAAAAAAGCATTAGGAATGATTATGGATGATCTAAATGATGTAGAGATATTACATGATGAAGATGTTAATCAATATGATAATGGTGGCTTAGATAGATACGAAGAGTGGCAAAGAAGAAGTTCTATTAGAAAAATGGGGGATGGTTTAATAGGTATACGGACTCCTTTCCATATGATTAATGCAGCAGGTGTTGGATGGCAAGCTGGAGATTTAATTACTGCTTATGCTAGACCGACAGTAGGAAAAACATGGTTATGTTGTAAACTTGCCTCAGATGCGATAAGAAGTGGTTATAAAACTTTACTTGTATCTACTGAAATGACTTCTTCAGCTATTGCTTTGAGAATGGATGTATTACTTGGGCAATCATTAGGATATAAATTATCTCATAGTGCTTTACGAAATGGTAGAGCTATAGATGAAAATGAGTATAAAAAATTTCTAACGGAAGTTAATTTTAAAAATTTACTAGTATGCGATCATATTAGTGGAGAAGATAGTATCTCTTTACCTAGTATCACGAATTTAGTACGGAAGTATAGTCCGGATGTACTTATTATTGATGGAGTATATTTAGTTTCTACTGCTGATAGGAATAAAGCAGCTTGGGAACAATCTCATTCTTTATTTTATGGGTTAAAAACTATGGCATTATCTACAAATACAACAGTTATAGCTTCTACTCAAGCAACAAGAGATGCCTCAAATATGTATAATCAACCAACTGCAGGACAAGTAGCCTTTGGAGATGCTTTAATTAGAGCTTCAGATGTAGCTATATCAATGTGTATGATTGAAGATGAGCCACAACTAAGAGAAATAATGTTTCAAAAATATAGAGATGGAGATTTAGGAGCTTCAACTACTGAATTTATTTGGGATGTAGATAAAGGTAGAATAGAGGAGAATCATGACACGCTTAATTAATACTAAATGTGGTAAATGTTCTGAGGGTGGTAAATTAAGAGTAGGTAAAACTATAATTGATATGTATTCATTATTAAAAAAAGAAGTATTAGGATTAGTGCGTAACGATCCTTATTGTTTTCAGTGTGGCACAACTTTTCCAGATGGATTTTGGAAGGAGGAAAATGGGTATCTCTACAGGGTATATCTCCCGAAGTTTAAATAATATGATTAATTCAATAGATTGGACACAAGCACTACTTAATTTAGGCATAGATGTGCCTGTAGGTAATGAAGAAATATCTATATTATGTCCTTTTCATAATGATACAACAGAATCTTGTTCAATAAATACAGACAAAGGTGTATGGATTTGTTTTGCTGGATGTGGGCAGGGAAGTTTAAAAAATTTCATACAACAATATATGGAGTGGGATTTTCAACAAGTCAATTTATATATTACTGATTATAAAAATACAATTAAAAGTAATATATTTAATATACCATCATTCACTATCGAAGATTTATCATTACCTGAAGTATCTATACCATATAAATCTGGTAGTGTACCTAGATGGATATTTGACAGGGGTTTTAATAAAACTACTATGCGTAAATGGAATTGTAGTATAACTCCTTCTAATGGTTTAGTAATTCCAATTCAAGATAAAGATTCTAGAACTGTAGGTTGGATTACTAGACAAGAAAAAATGATACCTAAATATTTATATTCAAAAGGACTTAAAAAGTCTTACGTATTATTTGGTCAATCATACATACAACCTTGTGATGCAGTGTGTATAACAGAAGGTACTTTGGATACTATGTGGTTAGATCAATTAGGATTTCCATCTGTTTCATTACTTGGAATGAGTATGTCTAATAGACAACGTGATTTATTATTGACATTGCCTACTAAAGAGATTATACTATGTTTAGATAATGATGAAGCGGGGCAAATAGGTAAACAAAGAGCTATGAAATTATTAGGTAATAAAATCAAAGTTTCTTATATTAATATACCTAAAGAATATAAAGATGTGCAAGATATCAAATCTTATGATATAATTAATAATATAATTAATAATAAAAAATATTGGTAACGGAGGATATATGTCAGGAATCAGTATGATACAAAATAATATAACAAGTAGAGAAACTAGGTCTGCTCAAGCTGCCGCAGCTAATGGTAAGGAAGTTTGGTTAAAAGATGGAGATCAAGTTTTTATGAAATCTATGGCTACAGGAGAAGAAGGTGATATACATATGGAAGAATTTTATGTATATGAATTTCAACAGGGAGCTGATAGAGGTTGGACAAGTGTACTAGTTGAAAATGGAGAACCAGTTGATTCTGTTCCAAGTGAAGCTATGGTGCATGAGGATGGTCGAAGGAAAGCTCCAAAACACAAGTTCGCACTTTGGGGGTATGTAACTGAAATATTGCATACAGAACAAAGAGTAGACTCTTGGGAACAAATAACTAGTCCGTCTGGTTCAAAGCTTTATAAAGAAACAGTTAATGATTTTAAAGTATTAACTCTATCTTTTGGAGCACAAAATAGTAATTGGAATCAATTCGTAGATATATACGAAGATGATGGTTCGTTGGATAAGAATGTTATAAGAGTGAGAAGAAGAGGTACAAGCCTAGACACTACTTATACAATTACTTCTACATCAGGTGATTTAGATTTACCTGAAGATAAACAAGCAGAAGTAAAAAATCTTACTCCAATAAAAGAGTATGTAGGTCAAAGATATGGTACTTTAGAAACAGAAACAGATGCAGTACCATCTGATGCTGTAGCTATTGATAACGATGATGACGACTCTTTATTCTAGAGCATCAACCTCCATAACAGCAGACTCTCCGGATTTAAATGTCCTTCCGGGGAGTTTGCATAATTTACCTATGATTGTAACCTCAGACACATTTACAGATACATTAAATTCTTTACCTGATACATCTGAATGGATTATAGATGTAGAAACTAACGGATTTAATCCTTATAATATGAATCAAATATGTGGAATCGGATTAGTTCCATTGAATTATTCTGATGCAGAAGCATATTATTTTCCATTTAGACATCAATCAGAAGAACCTAATTTAACTCAAACTGAATTAAATCAATTAGTATCTTTTATAAATGATAAATGCGATACTATTATAGGGTACAATGTTAAATTTGATTCTAAATTTTTGCAAAATGAAGGTGTTAATATAGACAAGATGAAACTTGTTGATGTATTAGTGATGGTTAGAATGACTGAATCTACTATAGTAAATAGATTAAGTTTAACTGATACTATAATAAGGAGTTACGGAGAAGAAGCTGGACTTTATGATTTAGAGACTAAAAAAGTTTTGAAGAAAAACAAATGGTTTAAAGATTTTTCTTTAGCTCCACCATCTGTACTTGGTCCATATTGTATAAAAGATGTATATTGGACTCATAAAGTTTACACTGATAGATTACGAAAATTAGAAATAAGTAAGCAATTAGAATTATTTGAGTTTCAGTGTGATTTAACTAAAACTTTATATATGATGGAGAAAAGAGGGGTAGTAATAGATAATAAATATGCTAATAGGGCATATGAAAAAACCGTTGCTAGAATAGAAGTATTAAAAAATCGTATATATGACTTAGTAGGACATGAATTTAATATAAGTAGTACTAAACAATTAGGAGAAACCTTTAATAATATGGGTATTCATTCTCCTTTAAGAACTGCAAAGGGTGCAGAAGCGTGGAATGAAGAAGCCTTAGTAAGACTTAACTCCCCTTTAGCAGGATTGGTAAGACAATATAGAGCTCTAGAAAAAATACGCTCTACTTACATAGAACCTTATTTAGAATTACCTGTGCTTCATACAAGTTTTAATAATTGGGGCACTGTTACAGGAAGATTGTCTTCTAGTTCACCTAACTTACAGAATATACCTAGAGATATTGTATATGTTGAAGATAGAGATTTATCTGAATCTGATAAAGAAGAAGTAAAGGGTAGAGTAGCGGCTATAGTTTCAAGTAAGGGTGGTAACGCTAATACAGAATTAACTGATGAAGTATTAAATACTTGGAGTTTCTTAGGTGGAGATAAATTTGATATTGAAGATACTAGACAAATAGCCATAAGAAATCTTTTTATACCTAGAGATGATTATAAAATGGTGGCATATGACTACTCTCAAATGGAAGTTAGAGTATTTATGCACTATGTAAACAATGAAGAAATGAATGAACTCATGAAACAAGATAATGTAGACTTTCATGGAGAGGCAGCAAAGATAGCTTTTAACATTACTGAAGATGATACTCAATTTAAATTTTATAGACAATTAGCTAAATCAATTACTTTTGGAGTTATATATGGTATTGGTAAAGATAAATTAGCGTTGCAATTAAATACTACTCCTATTTTAGCTGCTGATTATAAGAATACATATTTACAAAATATGAAAGGCTCTAGAAGATTCTTTAATTCCGTAGTTAGAACTATTAAAACAGAAGGAATGGTTAGGAATAAATATGGTAGAATATATAGAGTACCTAATGAATTTGGTTATAAAGGTGTAAATTATCTTATTCAAGGTACTAGTGCAGATATAATGAGTGAACGTATGGTTGCTGTGGCAAAATACCTAAAGGATAAGAAGAGTAATTTACTTCTACAAGTACATGATGAGATTATTTGTGAAGTACATAAAGACGAAGTAGATGAAGTTGCTCCTAAAATAAAAGAACTTATGAAAGAAAACAGTTTAAATATTCCTTTAGAGGTTGATATGGAAGTATGTTACCCTTCGTGGGCAATTAAAAAAGATTTTGAAGAGAAAAAAATTACTATATTTAAATTAGAAGATTATATAGAGTGGGATTAATATGGAAATAAAAGCTAGGAAAAATGAATCTTTTGAAAATTTGTTAAGACGTTTTAAAAAACAATTACAAAAAGACGATACTCTTAATATATACAGGGAAAATCAAGAGTTTATTCCTAAAAGTGTAAAAAGAAAAGAAAAGAAAACAAATAAGTTAAGAAAAAGTAGGGAAAATAGTGGATAAAAAAGATAAAAATATATTTTGGTGTGAAGAAAATGATGATGAAACTATATACTATGATGGTTTAAAAGAGGCATTTATAGGATTAGGTTATCAACAATTTAATGGACCTTATGCTGTATATGATAGAGAAAAAGCAATAGAAATTATTGCAAGAGATTTTTATGATACCAAGAAAAAAGAGTATGATTTTGATAAAATGACTGCTGAAGAAAGATTAAGTACAGTGCAAGAAGTGGGAGATGAGTGTTATCAAGAAGCTATGGAGTATTTTGAGTACAATACTGAGGGGGCATGGGTAGGAGATAGAACTCCAATATTTGTTCAAATGAAAGAATTATTAACACCTATGGAGGAAGAATAGTATGCCTGCAGGATGGAAAAACCCTAAACTTCAATATAATTTTACATCAGGAGAATATGAAGATAAGAAGAAAAATTATCCAGATTTAACATGGAAGGAATATAGAGACATGAAAGGATATCCTGATATATCGAATGATGCTATAGGAAATTCTACTGATCCAACACATTATCATTTAGAGATAGAACCTTGGGATTTTATACATGCAAATAAGTTATTATTTGCAGAAGGAAATGTAATAAAATATATATGTAGATGGAAAGATAAAGGTGGTGTTGAGGATTTAAAGAAAGCTAAACAATACATAGATATGCTAATAGCTAAGGAGTTAATAAATGAAACTGAGTAGACCAATGCGGGATAATTCTGGTAAGACTGTAGGAAGATATTCTCCAGATGAAAATATACTTATTAGAAAGTTCAATTCCTACGATAGGCATATTTTAAGATGGGTTCATGTGCTTGAAGAAGGTGAAGCGTCAACTTTTGATACAGATTTAATAAGAAACTTAGAAGCAACGGTAGCTAACTATGGTAATAGTTTAGACATGCTAGTTCTGATAGATGTGTATACAAACGAAGATTTTAACCTTTCAATACCATATAAAGAATTTTTAAAACATACGGATAATAAAAAGAAGTCATATCCACACCGTGGAGAAAATAAAAATAATTATAAACAATATGAAATACCAATAAAACATATGATAAAGGAGACCAAAAATGGCAAAAGTAGGACTTAAATTAGGATTTACATTTAGAGTAGGTCCACTAGATAGAAATCAATATGCAAGAATGGATATGGAAATTCATGATCTTGATACTGAATTAGCAATGGATAAGCAATTAGAGGAAGCTGGGTTAACCATAGATAAAGCTTACCAAGTAGTTCATGATAAAGTTAATAATGAGATTAGAAATATTCTACTAAAGAAGGGTAAGAAAAAGGATGGAAACTGAATATATTAGAGCTATAGTTACTGAACAGTTTTTAGCAGAAAGAGAATTACAAGAAAAAGAATTTGGAGATCAAACTAAACATTCTGATGATTATTGGACTGTAATATTAACAGAAGAAGTGGGAGAGGTGGCAAGAGAAGTATACGAAAAAAATGCACATAATTTATACAATGAGCTTATTCAATGTGGAGCAGTATGCATGGCTTGGGCTGAAGCAATACAAAGAAGAAACATTGGTAGGGATATAGAGGAAGATTCAGATTTAATATGAAATCAACATCAAAAGAAATTTTTGAAAGTTTATTAAACGATAAAAAAGTTAAAGCTACAAGAGGAGATGACGTTAGTTTTGAGTATGGTAAAATACCTTTTAACATACCTCAACTAGATAAAATTACTAATGGGGGTATACCTAGAAAAAGATTTACTCTTTTATTCGGTGGATTTTCATCAGGTAAATCTTATATAGCAGCACAGTTATGTAAATCAGTTCAACAAAATGGTGGTGTACCTGTATGGGTTGACTTAGAAAAATCTTGGGATAGTAAGTGGATGGAGAACTGTGGATTAAATACTAGTGAGATGATATTATATAACCCCGATACTTCTGAAGAAGCTTTCAAAGCAATTAGAAATTCATTACAAACAGGAGCAGATATAGTAGTTATAGACAGTGTTGCTGGTTTAGTTCCCTCTGACATTTTTACAAATGAACAGGGTATTGGGTATAGTCCTATAGGTTGGCAATCTAGAACATGGAATCAAATGTTAATGAGACTTATACCTGAATTAAAACACGGTGGAGCTTTAGTAGCAGTAAATCAGACTAGAGGAACTATGGGTAATGTACAACTTATGGATACAATGCCGGGTGGAGAAGGTCAAAAATATTTCACTCATTGTTGTATGCATTTTACTAGAGGTTCTTGGATATTAAAACAAGGTGCGAATAAACCTGCAAAGATGAGTGATAGGATAGGTTTTGAAATTAATGTTAGACTACTAAAAGATAAGTTTGGTGGAGAGAAATTTGAAGAAGCTATCGTACCATTTAAACATAAGGGTGGTATAGATATAGTAGAAACATATATTCGTATGGCATTAGAAGAAAACTTAATTAAACAGAGTGGTGCGTGGTATTACTATAAAGATGGAAAATTTCAAGGTATAGCTAAAGTAGTAGATTGGTTTAAAGAGAATCCTGATGTATATAAGGAGTTAGTGAATGACACGGAAAAGTCATACATTACAGGAAAATCTGATAGCTAAAGTACTTGATGAAACAGGGCTTAGATATGCTAGGCAAACACCTGTAGGTAAATACTTACCTGACTTCATAGTAACAGAAATAAATGTTATAATAGAAGCAGATGGTCCATTTGGACACTTTGCTAAAAGAGATGCAGTTAGAGATGAGTATTTAAAAGAAGCGGGATATGAAATATGGCATATCACAGAAAAAACATATAAAGATATAAAGGAAAGATTATGGCAGGAATTAAAGCTATAAATAAAAAGAACCCTAGTAAGGGTGGTAAAAGAACTAAAAATCAAGATAGATGGTTGTTAAAATCTATTGATAATGTATTAGGTAGGAAAAACAGTCCTCCAACTAAAGGTAAATTTTATCCTTCTGTATTTGGTAATCCTTGCGATAAGTATCTTTATCTTGCATATAATGGATTATTAGATTGGGATATTATACAACCTAGAGTACAAAGAATATTTGATCATGGTGGAACTTTTGAAGGTCGCATGAAAAAATATTTAGAAAAAGCTAATCTTTATATTGATGATGAAGTTACTGTAAAATATGATGATCCTCCAATTTCAGGTAGAATTGATTTTATTATTACACACGAAAAACATGAAGAAGCTTTATTAGAATTAAAAACTATTAAAAATGAAGATTTTAAAGAACTGAAAGAAACTCCAAAACATGAACATTTAATTCAATTACAGATTTATCTTAATATAACTGATCGTAATTATGGAGTAGTTTTATATGAAAATAAAAATGACCAAAATTTAAAAGCATTTAAAGTTGACAGAGATAAAAAAGTGTGGGAAGATGTTCTTAATAGATGTGAAAAAATAATGGAGATGACTACAGAACCTGACCAATGTACAGGTATGTGGTATTGTAAATGTAAAAACAGGAGGTAATAATGGAAAAAAGATGGGGTTATGAAAATGCAATAGAGTTTGCAAAGAAAGAAAGAGATTCTATACCTAATGTTCCTTGGGTTGAATTTCACCAAAATGCAGCAGATAGTCTAGATTTTGCTGATGTTATAGGGGCGACTAATAAAGAATTAGAAGAATACTTATCTAGATATGGTGGGACTAAAGCTATACTAGAACAAGTAGTAGCGAGTCATGAAATGAAACTAGGAGCAATGCAAGCTCAGTTTGATGAAGAATATAACGCAGCATTTGCAAAACTTATGCAAGAAATATCAGGTAAGAAACCAACTAGAGATGAAGCTAGAGGATTAATTATGTCTTCTAATAAAAATTTGATAGAATTATTTAAACGTAAGACTGAAATGGAAGCCGCAAAGAAGTATGAAGAAGGTAGATTGAAACTATATACTCAATGTTGGGTTACTATTTCTAGAATTGTAGCCCTTAGGACTAAAGGAATTGAGTAAACTTTAGTATAATATATTAGGAGGAATTTTTTATGTTAGGAAAATTGAGACCTCAGATATTTCTTGCCATTGTAGTACTCGGTGTTATGAGTGCCTTAGGTGTATACTACGGACATATTGAAATAGCTACAGGATGTACGGGGGGTATAATAGCATTAGGCATGAAAGTATTAGAAAACGAATAAAGATTATTATAGGAAGTATATTATGATAAAAGAAAAAATAATGCAATATATAAGTAAATGGAGACAGAGAAGTTATGAGAAAAGTGATAATAAAATCAGTGCTTAAAAGCTTACCAGTTGCTGGTTCTTTAGCAGTGGGAGCTGGTTTAACATTAGCACTTATGAATAGAGAAAAATTAGAGAATAAAATATTTGATAAATTAACAGCTCGTCAAATATTTAAAGAAAACATCCCTTTATAATAAAGAATGAAATATTTAGGACTAGATACATCTAGTAAAGCAATTCATTGTGTTATATTGGATGAAAATGGGGACTTAATAGAATCATATAAAGCCACTTGTAATACTAAAGATTCTTTTAAAAAACGATTCCCTCCTTTAATTCATGAATTTGCACGAATTGTAATAGATGAAATTGATTTTGAAACCGTAGATTACGCTGTAATAGAAGAACCTATTTTTGCACAAAATAGAAATGTAGTGCGTACTTTATCGGAAGTAGTTGGAGCAGTATGGACAATAATGTGTATGAGTGAAATTCCAACTACTATAGTAGATAATGGAACTTGGAAAAAAAATATAATTGGTAATGGAAAATCTACAAAAGATGATATAATGAGTTATGCACAAGAAAAGTGGGGAGATAAATTCCCCGAACAAGATTATGCAGATGCAGCTTGTATCGCACTGTATGGAGTAAAGGAGAATAATAATGGGAATTCCTAAAGGATATAAAAAAGCAAATGATAAACCAACTTTTGCTTTTTATGACAAACCAAAAGCTAAAGATATTAAAATAGAAGATAAATTACCTGAAGGTATGACAGCCGAAGAATTTAAAGAGAAGTATGGTAAAGTTGTTTGGTGTAATTATTATAAATGTTTACATAACGTACAACCTAAAGGAGCGAAACGAACTATAGCTACTTTATTAGAAAATCCTAACTATAAACCTCTAGGAACTAAAGATGCTATGATTCAAGGTGTATGCACAAAATCGGAAATAGGCATTAAATTTAAAGAAATAAAAACATCTGGTGGAGTAAAACATAAAGTACCACAATGTTTTAATGCTGCAGATAATAAAAATAAACATAATATGGACTTTAGTAAATTATTACAATCAGATGGTAGTCCATTCGGAGGAAGCATTGAATCAGGAAACGCTGATACAGGATGGTCTAATGCTATGTACACGTAATGCCTAAGAAATTTCCAAAAGTTATAAAAGAACGAGCATTTAAATTATATCTTTCTGATGATTATTCTGCTAGAGAAATAGCTCAACAAATTTCTGCCGAACATAGAACTGTAGTTAATGAGCAGACTATTTATGCATGGGTTAGACAAGATGATTGGAAAATTAAAAGAGCAGAAGTGCAAACTAAAGCAATTGAAAAAGTTCAAGAAAGTGAATCTTCAAAACTTGCAAAAATGCAAGATGAACATCAATCACTTTATAAAAGTATTAGAAATAAAGCTGGATCAGAATTACAATTATTAGATTTTGAAAGAGCTTTTGATGCAGTTAAAGCTTTGGATATAGGAATACAAGGAGAAAGACAAGTAGCAGAAGGTTTAATTAACATTCAATTTATACAAGATGTTGTTAATATTTTGGTGGATGAAATTGATGATGAAAAATTAATTAAAAAAATTGCTACTAAATTAAAAGTTTTAATGGCATCAAAAGAAAATGCGTGATGAATTAACTACATATGAAAAGGCATTTGAATTACTCGCAGAGAAATTAGAAAAGAGTAATAAATTTGCTATAGGAAGTTTCTGGGAATTTGTTAGAGATATCTGGTCAGAAGGGTTTGAACACCCTGAGTATTTTAAAGCTTGGCATGTAGGAAAATTATGTGAAGAAGTTGAAGAATGTATTGAAAATAAATTAAATTATCTCGCTATATTACCTAGGGCACATTTCAAATCTACAATATTAGGGCACGCCTTTAGTATTTGGAGAAGTTTAAAAGTACAAGGTAATGCTAATATTTTATATTTGTCTTATAGTGATACTATGGCTAAGTATCATATATCTGAAATTAATAAAGAAGTTAATCGTAATCCTATATTAAAGGAAATGATGACTAATAGAGCTCCTAAAGCTGATTTTACTTTTAGATATGACACAGGAAACGGTGGTAGTGCAGAGATATTACATGGGGGATTATTTTCTTTCAAAAGAGGTATGCACGTTAATGGGGCATTAATTGCTGATGACATATTGAAAGACCCTGAAAGTCCTTTAGCAATAGGACAAATGGCTAAAATTGAAGACCATTTTCTTACAGAGTCTCTATTCATACCTAATCGAGATGTACCAGTAGTAGTTGTGGGAACACCTATGATGCCCGGAGATTTACTGACAGTACTAGAGAGAGATGAAAGATTCGTATCTAGAAAACTTCCTGCTCTTGATCCCGAACCGGGTAGAAGAGTATTGATGCCAGAATTATATAGTGAACAATGGTTACTAGAACAACAAAAAGCTAAACCTAAATCATTTGCATCAGAGTTTTTGTTACAACCTCATTTTAATACAGAAGCATATTTCGGTACTGAAGATATTGAGAAGTGTGAGGATGATAATTTAAGATCTTTACCTACAACTTTAAAACATAATTTTGAAGATGATGAAGATATCTTTGCAGGGTTTGACGTAGGTAAAAAAAGACACCCATCTCATTTAGTAGTATTCAAAAGAAAAGGTGAACGTATAGAACAGATTCATCAATCATGGTTAGATGGTTGGGATTATTCAGATCAAATAGTATATTTAAATGAAGCTGCTGAAAATTTCGGACTTACAAAAGGTTACATAGATAATACAAGAGGTGAGTTAGAGGATAGAGGATTAGCTAGAGCTTGGTATCCTTTAGCATTTAGTTTAAGGTCTAAAAATAATATGGCACATATATTTGAAGAATACATTCATTCAGGTAATTTATTTTTAATAAGAGATCATAGACAAAGACAACAAATTCTTTCTGTAAATAATGAATTAAAAGCTCCTGAGACCCCTATGGGTCATGGGGATGCTTTCTTTTCTATTGCTATGGCATTACAAGCTGCATATGAAACAGGTATTTATAACATGCAAACTATAGGTGATTTACAAGATTTCGTATCAGATGTAGAACCTTCATTAAAATATCAAAATTTAGATAAAAATAAACCAGAAAAGCTACTTGATTTTGATAAAAAAGTGTATAATGATAACAGCATAGATTTACAAGCACCCAATCCTTCGTGCACGGAAGATGTTTGTGGTCCCTCATTATGGGTGCCCGCTAGAGGTTTATGTTTATACTGCAATTATCGAAGATCATAGAGGAGGTTTATTTTGGTCACATTATCACAACAAGCAGAAACAGTAGCATCAAAAAGATATTATTTAAAGGACGAGTCAGGAGAACCAGAAGAAACTGTAAGGGGTTTATTTCAAAGAGTTGCAGAAGCCATCGCTTTATCTGAAATACAGTATGGAAAATCTAATGCTGATACGGATTTAACACAAAAAGAATTTTATGATATGTTATCTAATCTTGATTTTGTTCCTAATTCTCCTACGTTAATGAACGCTGGAACTGAACAAGGAACTTTGTCTGCATGTTTTGTGCTACCTTTAGAAGATAGTATGGAAGATATAATGAAGACTGCACATGATATTGCTATGGTTCAAAAATTTGGAGGGGGCACAGGATTTGCATTATCTAAATTACGACCAAGAGGAGACCACATTAAAACTACACATGGTATAGCTTGTGGTCCAATTCAAGTATTACAAACTTTATCAAGAGTCTCTTCTATGATTACTCAAGGCGGAAAAAGAGATGGAGCCAATATGGCAGTTATGTCTATTGATCATCCAGACATTCTTGAGTTTATTAATTGTAAAAAAGTAGAAGGAGATATACATAACTTTAATATATCAGTTGGTGTAAGTTCTAATTTTATGAAAGCAGTAGAATCTGATAGTGAATATCCCTTGATTAATCCACATACTAATAAAATCGTTGGTTATTTAAATGCTAGAGAAGTATTTTCTAAAATAATTTATGGGGCATGGAGGAATGGTGAACCGGGAATAATATTTTTAGATAATATAAATAAAGATAATCATGTTAAATCACAATATGGAGAGATGATTGCGACCAATCCATGTGGTGAACAACCATTGTTAGCGAATGAATCATGTAATTTAGGGTCAATTAATTTAGCTAATTTTGTAGATGTTAAACAAATAAAACCTTATATTAAATGGGAAGACCTTAAAACCACAATTAAATTAGCTACAAGATTTTTAGACAACGTAATTGATGCTAATTATTATGCAACTTCTGATATAGAAAAAATGACTAAATCAACTAGAAAAATTGGTTTAGGTGTCATGGGATTTGCTGATATGCTTACACAACTTAGAGTTCCCTATGATTCTAAAGAAGGTAGAATAATTGGAAATGATGTAATGAAATTTATTAGAACTCATGCGGATGAAACTTCTAAAGAATTAGCTGAAGAAAGAGGTGTTTTTCCTGCATGGCATGAAAGTGACTATTCTGAGGATGCAAAATATAGGAATGCATGTAGACTAACTGTTGCTCCAACGGGAACTATATCTATGTTTGCAGATACATCTAGTGGTATTGAACCCTTATTTTCGTTGGCATATAGAAAAATGAATATATTAGAAGGGGAAACTCTTTTTTATGTAAATAAATATTTTGAACAAGATGCTAAAGAATTAAATTTTTATTCAGAAGATTTAATGGAACATTTATCAAATGGTGGTTTATTAAAAGATAGAGGTGAAATTCCAGAAGATATAAAAGAACTTTATAAAACTTCTCCTGAAATATCTCCTGAATCTCATGTTGGAATGCAAGCAGCTTTTCAGGAATATTGTGATTCAGGTATTTCTAAGACGATAAATTTTGCAAATGATGCTACAATAGAAGATGTGCATACAGCTTATATTGATGCATGGAAGTCTGGATGTAAGGGTATAACTGTATATAGAGCTGGTAGTAGGGATAAAGAAGTGTTAGTTACAGCACATAAAACTGAAAATAATGAACAACTTAATTTTTTTGATGAAATAGAAACACCAATTAGTGATGAATATTTCTTTGCTGAATGTTGTGATTCACCTAGAATTGCAATGGAATCAGGATGTAGAACATGTAAATCTTGTGGTTGGAGTGCTTGTTATATAGCATAGTTCTCAGTTTTATAAAAAAATAGTATAATAATAGTAGGAGAAAAGATATGCCTATAGGAAATATGTTAAGAGATAGACAAGAACAGTATGTTGCCCAAAAGGACACTGCTGGAACTTGGAGGATTCTTGATACTTGGCACAAAGATTTGACTAAACTAAACCCGGAAGATGAAGTAGATGACTCAAGTGAGGCAGTTACTATTATATCAGAAGGGGGATTTCTAGCTTTAGTTAGAGAAGCAACTAGATTAGGAGTATTACAAAATGCGGCTATGATGGAGAATGAAGCTTTGGCTGATCAAGTAGTAGAATTAAAAGAAGAAAACGATAGATTACGAATACAAAATGAAAATACCCCTGCAACAATACATGAAGATAAAGCAGGATTAAAACAACATGCAATAAACACGATAGCTAAAATAGTGGCTATAGATAGTGTTGAAGTAACCAAGGAATAGCATATATGAAATTAGGAGATTATCTTCCAGAAGTTCCTGAAATGGCTAAAACAATGGGTCAATTAGGCTCTCAGATAGATATATTCAATGATTTAATGTTGAATAAAGCTGCAGGAGATACTGGTAGTGGACCTACATTTGGTGTCGATTACATAGTAAACACTTATGTAAGAAACCAACTCGCATATAGAAAACAATTAATTCAAGATTTACAAACTGTAGCGTATACTGCTGAAGAATTAAGAGCTCCAATTTTACATATAACAGGTGAAGTATTTAGAAGAGGTATCCAATTTGAACCTGTTGTAGAAAATCCTGATGAATCTCAATTAGATAGAGTCAAAGAGTTTATGGATGACTGTAATGTTTTTGATCAAGGTTTAGAAGAAGTATTACGACAATTTCATTGGGATTTAAATACTGTAGATGATGCATTTTTATACTTTGCAAAAGAATATTATGATGCAGGAGATAGTAAATTACGTTCTAGAGTAACTGAAATTAGAAGAATAAATCCTGCTCTTATAGAATTTGATTTAGATGAAACAGGATTACCTAAAAACTCACATTTCTTTTGTCCTTTACATAGAGAACAGATAAAAGAATCTCCAGAAGAATGCCCAGAAAAAAAGTGTGAACAACAATTACAACCTGCTATGTATAGATATTTATACAGAACAGAAGTACATTACTTTTTAGATAGTGAAATTGTACATTTATCTAAATTCAATCCAACTGAGACTTATGGTTGGTCACCTATTTTAACAATATTTGAAAAAGCTCTTACTTTAATCGGTATGGATAGAAACTTATATAGGTATTTCTTTGAAAGAAAAATGCCTGCATCTATGGTTATGGTAACTACAGATGATCCTGAAAGTTTAAAGAGAGAAAGAGAAGCTCTTGCAGCTAAAACAAGGTCAGATCCAAACTATATACCAATGATAGCTGTATCTTCTAGAACTAATAGAGGTAGAGTTGACATGGTAAGATTATTCCATACATTACAAGAAATGGATTACTTACCTGTAAGAGCTGAAATTAGAGAAAGAGTTTCTGCTATATGGGGTGTTGCCCCAATGTGGCAAGGAGCCCCAGATTCATTTGGTGGTTTAACACAACAAACAGCCCAATTAACTGTAATGGGTAGAGTTGTTGAAAGAGATCAACGCCAAATAATGGAAAAAATATTTCCAGCTGTTTTAGATAATTTTGGTGTAACAGATTGGAAATTAGTATTACCTAATCCTGAAGAAAAAGCAGAAGCGACTAGAATTGCTCAATCACAACAAAAAGCTGCTATTGCTCAACAAATGTTAAGTATGGGATTTGATGTAACACTTAAAGGTAATAAATTAGGAATTGATCAACTTGACTTTATAGTAACAGGTGAACCTGTTCCTACTGCTAAATTACAAGGAGAACAACAAGCACTTGCATTAGAACAAGCAGAACAACAAGCTGCTATGCAAGAAACAATGATGGAACAACAAGCAGCTCAAGAAGGGGGTGGTCAACCACCACAAGAAGGAGAAGCCCCAGAAGAGGGTGAAGAAGCCCCAAAGCGTGAAGGAGGTGCTCAAGAAGTACCTATTGAAAATGCAGTACCAGATACTCCCAGAGGATTAGAAAATATAGAATCTAAAAATATTAAAAATCCAAATTTAAAAAAATCAACTCCAACATCTACATGGATAGATAGTTTATCTACTCAAGGTTATGACTATCCTATTATTAAAGAAGTATCTGCAAATGGTCAGCAGATATGGTTTGCTAATAATGGAGAAGAATATGTAGGTAATCTTACAGGAACGGGTGTAGATAAAATTGAAAAGGCATACTTCGGTAATCCAGTATTTTCTGATGTAGGAGGGAAGAAACCACTTAGTGATGCTTACACAGCAGAAACAGGAGATGGTACATCAAAGCGTAAAGCAGTAGACGTATCAGAAGATGAGGATGACTAATGCCTAAATTTAATCCTAAAGATGCCTCGTATAAAAATGTACCTAAAACTGCTTCCCCTAAATCTCCAAACGAACCCGGTGAATACGAAGATCATTCCTATAATCATAGAGAAGTAAGACCTGATGGTGCGACAGTTTATTATTATGACAATGGTGTAAAAGCCATACATCATCCTAAAAAAACAGGAGCTACTTATCATCGTAGAGCAGCTGATCATCATAAAAAAGAAGCTGATAAAGCTGTGGATTCTAAAAAAAGTAAATCAGCTCTAGCACATTTAAAAGCTAGATTAGGTCATTTGTTAGCTGCAGACGATAAAGATTCTAAAGTAGAAAAGTTATATAAAGATTTTGGAGGAGCTGAGTCAGGAGCTAGTGATATTGTAGCAGTAGCATCTGATCCGGGTATATTTACTAACACTTATAGTGGTACTAATACTAAAAAGAATAAAAGTAAAAAGAATGAAGTAGAAGAAAATAAGAAAAATAAAAAGAAAGCTAGTGGTCCAGATAAATTAGATAAGTGGTTAAAAGATACTGAAGAAAAGACACTACATTTATTTGATCTTACTAAATCAGATCCTACCCCTAAATATGATAAGGGCAGAACAGGAGGATTAACTCCTGATCATAATGTAAAAACATCTTTAGAAGAAAGAGATATGGAATCATGGATGGAAGCTAGAGAAAAAAATGCAGAAGATAGAGCTTTCGGTCTTAAAAAAACTGCACAATTAAGTGATTATGTAGTAGATTTAATTAATGATGTGCGTAAAGAATTAGATGATGAAACTCAAGAAGAAGACGAAGACTCATGGCGTGATGAAATAGAGAATATTGATGAGATAGAGAAAATTATTCATGACTTTGAACAAAATCACGATAAACAATTAGACGTATTACATCATCTTGCAATAAAAGATTTTAAAGAAAATCCTTCTAAATGGGGTATTAATTTTAATGAATCAATGGAAAAAATGGAAACAGACTGGTCAAAAACCAAAAAAGATGATAAACTAATTAATATGCCTTTTTTAAATCATTATAAAAAATCTATAGAAGGTAGGAGGGAAAACCCTCCAATAGTAGAAAAACAGTATGGGACTAAAAGAAGCCCCAGACCAGACCCAAACGGGCATAGGAACCCACCTAATAGGAGGATTCCTAAAGATTAATATTAGCACAGGAGAGTATAATGACAACATTCGTCATACCAGAAGAAGCAAAAGAAGAGATAGTAAAAAGAAAAATGGCAGGAGCAACATGGAGTTCCCTTTCACGATGGGTAAAAGATAGATGGGGTATAGAAGTACACAGAACCACATTACAGAAATGGTATGATAGAGAAGTAGACCTTATAGATGAAGAACAATCATGTGACATGGAAGAAATGGAAGCAGATTTTTCTCCTGAAGTTCATGCAAAACTAGCAAAAAAAGTTGAAACTTACAAAGGTGAAGCTAGATATTGGAAGAAAGTTGCAGAAGCTTCTATCAAAAAAGAAGCTAAAGAAGATTTACTTATAGATTCAATTAAAAAATTCACTCCCTCTTATAAAGAAGTTAAAAAATATAAACATCGAAAACCCTCTGGAAAGATAAAAGGTAATAGTGTTCAGTCTATGATTGCCCCACTTACTGATACTCACGTTGGAGATAACGTAGAAGCTGATCAGATGATGGGTTTGAATGCTTATAACATAGATATATTTAATAGAAGATTATTTGGTTGGGCAAATCAATTAATTACTTTAGCAGAACTTAGACGTAATTCCGCAGAAGTTGGAGAGCTTGTAATTCCTATGTTAGGAGATATGATTAGTGGAGATATCCATGAAGAGCTTGCTAGAACCAATAATGATCATTGTATGGGACAAATGATACGAGGAGCTAATCTTATTGCTCAAGCATTAATGTTAATTGCCCCACATTTTGATAAAGTACGTGTACCTTGTGTAGTAGGTAACCATGGTCGTATGACTAGAAAACCTCCTATGAAAAACAAATATATGGATTGGGATTACATGTTATATCAATGGATATCTGTATTCTGTGCTGAACAGAAAAATATAGAATTCCATATTCCTAAATCATTTATGACTACAGTTAATGTATGTAACAGAGATATATTGCTAGCACATGGAGATTTCATCAATGGAGCTGGAAGTGGTACTGCAATCAATAGAGGTGTTAGTAACATGCGAAATGTTATGGCATTCCAAAAGGGATTGAAAGATGAAGTTATACAGCTACAGGATAATATTCTTGACGGAGTACCTGAACGATTTGAATCTGCATTGATAGGTCATTTTCATAGAATAGATGAAATAGATATTGGAACAGGAGCAGTTCACATCTGTGGTTGTATGAAAGGTGGAGATGAATTTGCTATGCAACGAGTCCAAGCTATCAATAAACCAAGACAACTAGTGCTATATTACCATCCAAAATATGGGGAAATCGGAAAAGAAATTATCTATTTAAATAGATATGATAATTCTAATAAACAATTTAACGATATATTACCTGACGTTTGGTCAAAAACTTTTAACTAATTAAGTTCAATTTAGTATAATAGAGTATGCATCCTATTGTACTACAACGATATAGACAAGCTGTGATAACTGCTATCCAAGCGACAGTTCAAGAGATATTTACTAAGTCTCAAGAAAATTGCCCAGTGGTTACTGGTAATTTAAGAAATTCAGGATCTATTACAAGTGCTAATCCAACAGAAGGAGATTATACAATCTCGTATAATATTAATGATTCTGCCCCTTATGTCCAATTAGTTGAAGAAGGTGGGTATGTTAACAGTTATAATAGGAGAAATCCAAGAACAGGAACTGTACATGCAGTACAAGGATATCCTGTTGAGGGAAGATTTTTTATAAAGCAAGCAATAGAAGATGTATTTAGTGGACAATATAATCTTTTAATAACTAACGCAAATATAGGTAGTCAAGGGTACTACGTTAATATATAGACAGAGGAGAGCAAAATGTCAGATTTAGAAGTATCACAATCTCAAGAATGGATCATCGCAAGACATTCTAGAATGGTGGGAAAAATATTAGATTTAGTTGAAGCATCTATACCAGAGGGAAAACAATGCGAAAAACTCAAAAAATTACTACAAGTTCCCTTATATGACTTTAGAAATGAGATGTTAAGGTTAGAAAACGGGGAAATTGATACTGATTTCGTTGAATAGTACCTATATTTTTTTATATTTATACTTAAATTAGTATAATAAAAGTGACTATAAAATTATAATGTTTTATACTTAATTGTAAAAAGGTCGGAGGTGGCTTAGACCAACCTTATTTAAGGTTAAACATAAGTAATTTTTTATAAATTAAACCTTAAACAAGGAGGCTATAAATGGCTGATGAAATTCTAAACAGGATTGAAAAGCACATGGAAGGTACGTCATTAGGTTTGGCGGCTCTTGCAGAAGTGCTTCAGAAAATGGATGGAAGGATGGACGCAGACGATGAGTATGCTATAGCAAAAGCTCAACAAGAAAATGAAGCTTTTAGGCACGCTAGCTTGGTAAAGAATATTGCTAAGTCAGTACTAATAGAACTCTCAGATCAAGGTATGGATGTAGACGGCGAAAAGGTGAAAACCGTAGGCGGTGGAGATCCAACCAAAGGAGCAACTGCTACACCTAATTATATAGGTGAATCAGATGATTCTTCTGAGTCTATAACCCCTTCAACTAAAATAGAAGACCAACAGGCTTCTATACAAGCAGAAGATAATGATGACGAAGAAGAAGATGAGGAAAAAGCTTACATGGGGAAACTCAATAAAGCAAATTATGACGAAAATGGGGATGAAGAAGACAGATTCCCTAAAGACGAAGAAGAAGAAAAAGCAATGAATGGTGAGGAAGAAGAAGACGAAGATGATGATGATGTACAGAAATTACAGAAACAATTAGTTTCATTACAGAAACAAATTGCATCTTTAGATATATCTAAGGCTGTAAAAGAAGAATCCGAGACAAGACTACGAAAAATGGGATTCAAGGAAGAGAATGGATTACAGAGACCACAGTTGACTAACGTATTTGGAGCTGATGAAACTCCAATTAAGAAAGCTCAGACTGTAAACGATGTAGTCGATCAATTAACAAACTTGTCTTACAAAGAACTACGCAAAATGCAAGAGTTCAAAAGACGAGGACAACTTGAAGGCTTGCCTGACGAAATAGCGAACCTTTAAACTTTTTATAAACCACGAATAATCGGGAGACAAAAATATGCCTTCATTAAGTGAATATATTGCTCAATCGAATAGGGGACTAAACCAGTCCGTATTCGGTCCTGAGTACCTTACAAAGGCGTTTAATGCTGCTAACACAGGAAATGCAGATGCGATCTATACGACCACATCAGCGGATAACGTGTTTACTTCTACTTTTGGTAGAAAAGTTTGGCAGTCATTAAACAACCAAACTCGATTTTTCAACGCAATCCCAAGAACTGTTTTCGGTAACACCGTTGGTTGGAGGGTAAGAACAGATAGAGGTACACAAAGGTCTCGACCTATTACAGAGACTGGTAGTCTACCAGACATCGATGTTTCTAACCTAGAAACAATCTCTAGCTTGCCTAAGATTGTCTCAACTTCATTCGGTGCTTCTGTGAAAGCTATGTACACTGCCCAATTAGAAGGTGGTGTTGGTGATGTTTTGGCGTTGGAAAACGAAAACGCACAACTTGATCATATCAAAGAAATGAACCAAGAATTGTTATTACCTAATACACTTGGTAATATCGCAGCTGGTTCAGGAACTGGTGATGCTAACGTGACAGATGGAACTAATCTAAGAATTGGTGACACTGTGATGTTGGTAGATGATGGTGCAGCTACTTCAAACACTCCAGCAGTTACAGCTATTTCTAGTAATGATATCACATTAGGTACATTATCAGGAATTCCAGCTGCATTATCAGCTGGTGCTGTTGAAGACAACCTATCTGTTCAAACTAGAGCAGGTTTAACATCAATTGATGATATCGTTTCAGTTAATAACGATGCAACAGTTGGTAACGCTGGTGTTAAGAGATTCGCAGGAGCTTACGACTTAACTACAGCAAACAGAACATCAGGAACTTTTGGAGCTGCTGCTACTGTAAAAGGTAATAGTGGAGTTGGAAGAGACTTATCTCTAAACTTACTTGATGACTGTATTCAATCAATAAGAACTAATGGTGGAGAACCTAAGTTAATCCTTATGGGTCACGACCAATACTTCAAATTGGAAAGATTACTAAACTCACAGCAAAGATACATGGGACAGGAAGAGTACCAAGTTGGTGTAGGTTCTGAAAAGACCTTCCCCGGAACTCGAACTGGTCTAGTTCTTGCTACTTACCAAGGTATTCCAATACTGCCAGATGCTGACACTACTAAGTCAGAAACTACTGCAGGTGCGAAACTAGGCTCTAATGTCTATGTTTTGGATACAGACTACCTTGAAATCGCTGTTGCTCAACCTACTCAGTATATTGAGAACAGAGATTACTTCGCAGCTGACGCACTTGTAGTCAGAGGTCTGCTTTACACAATGGCAGAGTTCAGAGCTTACAGGTTTGACGTACAGGGTGCGATTGTCGACTTAAACTCATAAGTCAAATAAATAATTGGAGTGGGTAGGTTTTATATCTACCCACCCATTATTAAATTAAATGAATGTGATGTAATGTAATGGTGAATAATGAGAGTTGTATATGAAAATGGTGTGTTGCAGAGTCTGGACATCCAGACAAAAAGGATGGTCGGAGAAGTGATGAATCTAATTGAAGCTTCATTACCCGATACTTCAGCAACAAAAGCTTTTAAGAAATCTATAAAGCAAGCCATGTGGCGTACAAATCGTAATATTCAAGATGATGTGAACGGCATGTCTTTCACAGATATAAATGTGAACATGGAGAAAATAAAGAATGACTAAACATACTTTTAAATTATCTGATGTAACGGGTGATACTAGAGGGTTAGCCCGACTAGCGTTAGGATACGACTGGAATTACTTGGCAGATGCCGAGACATTTTTGTTTGGAAGCACAGATGAAACTGCTTTCAGAATGCAGAATATAACCGCTGGTACTGGTATTACTACTGGTACAGGCACTCTCTATAAAGCTAATGTTACAGTTGCAGGAGACTTGATTACTACAACTATCGTTATGGATATAACGGGTCTAGACTCAAGTGCTAATACAG